>Ga0247611_10008699_pt1 | contig 12434 bp, 9 predicted proteins | sample 177DNAGHGhighgp2_FD_192422 | JGI IMG/M metagenome (GOLD analysis project Ga0247611, IMG submission 192422) | Sheep rumen microbial communities from Palmerston North, Manawatu-Wanganui, New Zealand - 1770 DNA GHGhigh gp2 | ecosystem: Host-associated > Mammals > Digestive system > Stomach > Rumen ... | reverse complement strand
AAAAGTACGGCTTCACTTGAGCTAGCGTTTGATTTAGTGTCGTTGCTTATTTTAATTAAATCAGATGAATCAAGGTTTTCTGGCTTTGAAATCTCATATTTGTTATTAGCTAATTGATAATTAACATTATTTAAATTTAAGTTAGATACATTATCCTTTATATCCTTTCCAATTGTGTATAATGTTAGGCTTTTATTAGTATTTGCAGCGCTTTCTGCTAAAGTTTCGTCTTTTGATTCTTGCTCATTAGTGTTAATTATACTTGGATTTTTAGCTTGGCTGCTCTCTGTTTCATTGCTTTGTGTATTATCATCTGTATTAGAATCACTGATAGTATCTTCTATACTTGCATCGTTTAATCTATTACTATCGGCCTCTTGTATACTTTTCATTGGGTTTTTGTAGTTACAAGCACTTGTAAGAGAGACTACTGCTAAAAGCATGCAAATCATAAATATTTTAGGCCCTTTATTTAGAAAAATTCTTAATTTGTTTTTATTTGATTTTCTCATTTTACAGTCTCCTAATTAGCTTAAAAATTTAGTTTAATTATAACATTCTAATAGTTAAAATGAAATTAAAAAAATATGACCCTTTTATAAAAAGGGCCATATCTAAAGCTTTTAGTTACCTCTGTTATCAATTGTTGCTATATCTACGATTGATAATTCTTTATTATTAAATGCATGCTCTAAACTTGAGATAAGTGCATGTGCTGTATCTAAGCTTGTTAAGCAGTTAACACCTGTTTCAATAGCATATCTTCTGATTAAGAAGCCATCGTGTGCTCTTTCAATACCATTTTCTGGTGTATCGATTACAAGGTCGATTCTGTGTCCTAAGATTAAGTCTAGAAGTGTTGGAGCTTCCTGTCCAATCTTGTTTACCTGGAATACGTTAATGCCGTGTTCCTTAAACACCTTAGCTGTACCTCTTGAAGCATAAATCTTATATCCAAGAGCTTCAAATCTTCTTGCAATATCTACGCCATCTTCCTTATCAGCATCTGCAAGAGTCATAATGATTTGCTTATGCTTTGGAAGTTTAATACCAGCCCCTGTGAATGCTTTATAAAGAGCTTCATCAAAGTCTTTAGAGATACCAAGGCACTCACCTGTTGACTTCATTTCAGGTCCTAAGCTAATATCAGCACCTCTGATTTTTTCAAAGGAGAATACTGGCATTTTGATTGCATAGTAATCAGCTGCCTTTTGTAAGCCTGGTTCGTAGCCTAAGTCACGAATCTTAGCACCGTTAATTACACGAGTTGCAAGCTTAACGATTGGAATACCAGTTACCTTACTAATGTATGGTACTGTACGGCTTGATCTTGGGTTAACTTCGATTACATAAACCTGGTCATTGTATACGATAAACTGAATGTTTATCATACCCTTTACATGAAGAGCTCTTGCAAGTCTTCCTGTGTAATCTTCAATCATGTCTATAATTCTAGGGCTTATTGACTTAGCTGGGTATACTGAGATTGAGTCACCTGAGTGGATACCAGCTCTTTCAATATGTTCCATAATACCTGGGATTAAGATGTCCTCGCCGTCGCATACTGCATCGACTTCGATTTCCTTACCCATTAAGTATTTATCTACAAGGATTGGGTGATCCTGCTTAATTCTATTAATGATTTCCATGAATTCTACAACATCTTCATCACTTACAGCAATCTGCATACCCTGTCCACCAAGTACATATGATGGTCTTACAAGTACTGGATATCCAAGTTCGTTAGCTGCCTTAAGAGCCTCTTCTACTGTGTAGACTGTCTGACCCTTAGCTCTTGGAATATGAGTCTGTTCAAGGATTTCATCAAATAATTCTCTATCTTCAGCTGCATCAACGTCTTCAGCCTTTGTTCCAAGGATTGGTACACCCATTTCCATAAGACTTTCAGTTAATTTAATAGCTGTCTGTCCACCAAACTGAACTACTGCTCCATCTGGTTTTTCAAATTCTACGATTGATTCCACATCTTCAGCTGTAAGTGGCTCGAAGTAAAGCTTATCAGCAATATCAAAGTCAGTTGAAACTGTCTCTGGGTTATTGTTAATAATGATTGTTTCGTAGCCTTCCTTCTTAAATGCCCATGTACAGTGTACTGAACAGAAGTCAAACTCGATACCCTGACCGATTCTAATAGGACCAGAACCAAGTACTAATACTTTTTTCTTATCCTTAGTTTCTTTTGCTTCATTCTGACTTCCGTATACTGAGTAGTAGTAAGGAGTTTCTGAATCAAATTCTGCGGCACATGTATCAACCATCTTAAATGCTGCGTGAATTCCATATTCGTTACGAAGCTGTTTAATTTCTTTTTCTGTCTTACCTGTTAATTCTCCGATTACATTATCAGGGAATTCAATTCTCTTAGCCTCAGCAAGTAATTCCTTAGTTAAAGGTCCTCTCTTTAAGGCATTTTCCATATCTACAATAATCTGTAATTTATCGATAAACCAAAGGTCAATCTTAGTGATTTCATGCATCTTAGCTGGCTTAATGTGTCTTCTTAAACCTTCTGCTATCTTCCAGATTCTTCTATCATCTACGATTGCAAGTTCTTCAAGTAACTCTTCGTCAGTAAGTGCTGTGAAGTCGTAAGACATAAGACTGTCTACGTGCTGCTCTAAAGATCTAATAGCCTTCATAAGACCACCTTCGAAGTTATCGCAGATACTCATTACTTCACCTGTTGCCTTCATCTGAGTTGTAAGTGTTCTTTTAGCTGAGATGAACTTATCAAATGGAAGTCTAGGAATCTTAACTACGCAGTAATCAAGGGCTGGTTCGAAGGAAGCATAAGTTTTACCTGTTACTGCATTCTTGATTTCATCAAGGTTGTAACCAAGAGCAATCTTAGCTGCTACCTTAGCAATTGGGTAACCTGTTGCCTTTGATGCAAGAGCTGAAGATCTTGAAACTCTAGGATTTACTTCAATTACACAGTATTCAAAACTGTCTGGGTTTAATGCGTACTGTACGTTACATCCACCTGTAATTCCAAGTTCATCAATGATGTTAAGTGCTGATGTTCTAAGCATCTGATATTCTTTATCAGAAAGTGTCTGAGAAGGTGCTACTACAATACTATCACCTGTATGTACACCAACTGGATCGATATTTTCCATGTTACAGATTGTAATGCATGTTCCGTTGCTATCACGCATTACCTCGTATTCGATTTCCTTCCAACCTGCGATACATCTTTCTACTAAAACTTCACCAACTCTTGAAAGTCTTAAACCATTTTCAAGGATTTCTCTAAGTTCTTCTACGTTGTGGGCAATACCACCGCCTGAACCACCAAGTGTGTAAGCTGGACGAAGAACTACTGGATATCCAATCTTAGCTGCGAATTTTTCACCGTCTTCTACGTTGTTTACTACAAGGGAAGCAGCACATGGTTCGCCGATTTTTTCCATTGTTTCCTTAAACATTAAACGGTCTTCAGCTTTCTTAATTGTAAGTGCTGTTGTACCAATAAGGTTTACACCCTGTTCTTCAAGGAAGCCTGTTTCTGCAATTTCCATTGCAAGGTTAAGACCAGCCTGTCCACCAAGTGTTGGTAGAATACTATCTGGTTTTTCCTTTATAATAATCTGCTTTAGAGCTTCTACTGTAAGTGGCTCGATATATACTTCATCTGCAATATCCTTATCTGTCATGATTGTAGCAGGATTTGAGTTTACTAATACTACTTCAATTCCTTCTTCTTTAAGTGATCGACAAGCCTGTGTACCAGCGTAATCAAATTCTGCAGCCTGACCGATAATAATTGGACCAGATCCAATAACTAAAACTTTCTTAATATTAGGATTCTTAGGCATTTACTTTCCCTCCTTCATCATGTCCATAAATCTATCGAATAGGTATGCTGTATCCTGTGGACCAGCGCAAGCTTCTGGATGGAACTGAACTGTAAAGATGTTCTTTCCTACATAAGCTAAACCTTCGTTTGTCTTATCATTTACGTTAATAAATGCAGGCTTTGCAATTTTTTCATCAAGTGTCTTATCATCAACTGCATAACCGTGATTCTGAGATGAAATGTAAACCTTACCAGTTACTAAATCCTTAACTGGGTGATTTGCGCCTCTATGACCGTACTTAAGTCTGTAAGTATCTGCACCTGTTGCAAGTGCCATAAGCTGATGTCCTAAGCAGATTGCAAAAATAGGAACATTACTTGCATATAATTTTTTAATTTCTTCAATAATTTCAACACATTCTTTTGGATCTCCAGGACCGTTAGATAACATAATACCGTCTGGATTAGTTGCCAGAATCTCCTCGGCTTTAGTGTATGCTGGATAAACAGTAACTCGACAACCTCTCTTATTAAGAGAACGAGCAATGTTTTTCTTAGCACCGAAGTCAAGTAAGGCAACATTAGGACCTTTACCTTCTAACACGTATTCTTTTTGACATGTTACTTTTTTAACAACGCCTTTAACTGTATATTCTTTTAATTTAGCAATTACTTCTTCAAGATTGTAATTCTCATTAGTAGTAATCATACCATTCATTGTACCCTGTTCTCTTAAAATCTTTGTAAGGGCTCTTGTATCAATTCCACAAATACCGGGGATATCATTATCCAGAAGGAACTTCTGAATCGGATCTTCTTCTCTGAAATTACTTGGCATCCTAGACAATTCTCTAACAATGAAGCCATCTGGCCAAGCTCTTAACGACTCCATATCTTCATAACATACTCCATAATTACCAATAAGCGGATAAGTCATTGTAACCGCCTGTCCCGCATAAGAGGGATCAGTTAGCACCTCGAGATATCCTGTCATAGAAGTATTAAAAACAATTTCGCTAATTACTTCCTTAGTAGAACCAATACTGGTTCCAGTAAACACTGTTCCATCTTCAAGAATTAAAAATGCTTTCATCAATGCCACCAAATTCCTTTCACTCTATATTGTATCTCATCTTATAAAAAAATGAGCTTTTATCAACTCTTAAGTTGATATATGGTTGTAAGCAAGCCAAAAACCACAACCATGTGTTTGATAAGAATAAAAACTAAAGTTTTTCCTTAGTTTTTGGCAAAAAAAAAGACACAAAAATGTCTTTTTTCTTATCAAACTTTAAAGATATTAGCATAGGTTGCTTGAATTTTCAAGTGAAAGTTTGTCCAAATTTTACAATTTTTATTTTAACATATGTTTATTCCACAATATTGATTTCTAGCTGTCCGATATATTCCCAATTTTTTCCGTTGTCGCTTGATGTGTATTTTGCGGCTGTTTTACCGTTGTTATATTTAGCATCTTCACCCTGGGATAGGTAAACTGTTATGACATTCTGATCATCTATTATTGGCACAAGGGCATCCTTATAAACATCTGACCAGTGAAGAGTGCTATCTCCTGAGTTAGCTGCAGAGCTGTCTAATTCCTGGTCATCAAGAATTATATTACTAAAGCTTGTTCCGCCATCATATGAAACATAAAGGTTTGATACGTAATTTTCGTTGTAATAATAGCAGATAAAAATGGTTGAGTTATCTGTTACTAGTACTCCCTTAATTGGATGGTTAAGCGGAGTTTGCCCCATTTCTTGCCATGTACTTCCACCATCACTTGTCTTATAGATAAGGGAAGTTTGTGTCTGCTTATCTGCACTTGTGTTGTATCCCACAACGATAAAGCCATTACTAGCATCTGTAAAGTAAACATAGACAAAACTAGCATCCTTAATGTCTTTATTTAATTCATAGGTTGTCCAGCTAACCCCTTTATCATCTGAGTAAATGACTGATAAAGGAATGTCTTTATTATTGCTTTGTTTGCCACCATAAACAAATGCTGTCTTATAAGAACTTATCATATAGCTTGTCTTAAGTAAGGTTTTTTCGCTAGCTGAGCTATCATATAACAAATTATCAATATCAACTGGTACAACAATTGAGCTTGTTCCTCCGTTGTAAGTAACATATAGAATGTCATTGGTAATGCTATATTTACTTAAGTCATCGGAGTTTGTAGTAGTTACTGTTGTTGATGTTGCTAGATGTTGACTTGAGTCATCATATTTTGAAATACCATAGTCTTCAGGGGTTTGAATGGCTGTAACATAGATAGTTGCTGTGTTGTTATAATGATCAATTAATGAAAAAGTAACAACCCATTCACAATTTAATTTGCCATTTAATAAAACACCGTTCCATGTGGAAAAATACTCAGAACTTGCTGATACTGTATTAGCATTAAATGAAATTAGGCAAGTTCTATTATTCTCATCAAGGGTTTGGCTCTCATTAATTGTAATATTTGTTAGCTTTTTGTGTCGTGGTACATAGATTCCTGTAAATTGCTTTAAAAAACTTTTAATCCATATATTACCAACACTTGCACTAGACATTTTGCTAAAATCATAGGCATTATCAATAGCAGTGTTGCTAGTGTCGTTTTCTTTTTCATGATTATTGTTATCGCTTATTACATTTCCATCAGAGTCAATATCGATAGAAAAAGTGTATCTTGAAGAAAATACCATGTTTTTTTGAACATGGCTGCGATATATTTCAAAAATAAAAATAGAGGCAACAGTTATTAACAGAATTACAACAAGGAGTCTCCATATTATTTTCTTAAAAAGCGCCTTGTTATTATCCATACTGTCACCTCTCTATTATCTTTTTAGTTCTCGTGTTTCATATGCATTGCTTCTCTAATGATTACTCTATAATATTTATACCACCATAGGAAATACATTGCAGCTGCACCAGCGATAAAAAATATGATTACAACGGCTGGATGTGTGATGAATAACCAATTTGATGATACTTTTCTATTAATAAGTGGTAATCCATAAGCTAGAATAACGCAAATTGCCATTACAGTACCGTTAAATAGGCTTCTGTTCTCGTATATAGATCTTAATCTATCAAAGGCAAGTACAGCAAACATCTCACCAATAGGTCTTGTAAAAATAACAATCAATGAGAGCATCAAGCTGTTATATAGCGAAACTCTAAATAAAAGTAATAAGATAAAATAGAATATAAAATCTGTTATTATCTTATAAATTAGTTTACCTAGGAAGTTAAGATATGGACTAATTAGCATAATTCTAATCATTAAATAATCTCTGTCTCCCATAGTAAAAAGCGTTGTGTTTGCAAGGCTACCACAAATTATTGATAGCATTGTAAACATAAATATAATTGCCAATTCCTGATTAGCTCCAACAAGTGGTCTTATAAGAGAAATCAGTCTAAATGGAATATATATTAATAAAAGGAAATATAAAAATCTTCTTGCAAATTCACTAATTATGGTAAATAGCTGCATTATAATTCCAATAAAAGTTCTTGTTTTGGGTTTATTAGTAAAAGTTTCCTCTGTTATTTGCCAACTAAGGAACGGAAATTTAAGAAGAATTCTTATACCGTTGTTAGTTCCTTCGTAAAAACGAAGAATTTTTTCGGCAAAAAGTCGTCTAAATAATTTCATTTTCAGCCTCCCCTAAAATGTCTAGTACCGCATGTCGAATCTCAGGAATAGCCATTGTGTCCTTAGAAACAAGGTTTAGTTCACCATTATTTAGAATAACAGTATCTTTAGATATCTTCTCAGAAACCTTTAGTAAACCTGTTGAAATTAAAATAATGTGTTCGTCTTTCATTTCATTAAGTATTGAAAGAAACCTATCAATGTAATCTTCACTACAATAATCAAAAGGCTCGTCAAATAAGATGACATAAGGCTTTTGAATTAAGAATGCGGCTAATTGTAGTAATTTTTTGTGTTCAAAGCTATAATAGCAAATTAGGTTTCCCCAAATATCATCTGGTATTCCTACCTTATCAAGATAAAAACATGGCTTTAAGGAACCCTTATTTAGTGAACATAAAAATTCAATATATTCGTAACCTGTAATATACATTGGTAAAACGCTTTGTTTAGATGCATAAAAAATAGTGCTCTTAGCTCGAGTTATTATTTCACCATAGTCTACAGGTTTGTCCTCACATATACATTCAAAAAGTGTTGTTCGTCCTGAACCAAGACTTCCAAGTATAGGATAAATCTGGCCTTTATTAAAAATAAAACTAACGTCTGTTAATACTTCATTACCATTTATAATTTTCTTTATATGATTTAATTGTAACATAACCCTCTCCAATCTAGTCACAAATACTTAAATATTATAGTATACTAGGCCTTAAATTGCAAATTTTAGCCTTTTTCTTGGATTTTTTTGAAATAAAATATTAATTTTATTGCATATAAAAATTTGTCTTGATATAATGTCTTGAGGATTAAGGTAGATAATATGGAATAATTTAAGGAGATGGAATTCCATGAAGGATAAACTAAAGAGGTTTTTTAGGGAAAATTGGAGATTATTATACGGATTATATGTCTTTATATACTTCCCTTGGTTTTTTACCCTTGAAAAAAAGATAACTTTGCAAACACCGGGTATTCACATTTTAAATACATCAATTGATGAGGCAATTCCTCTAATTGAATGGTTTATTGTGCCATATGTTCTTTGGGCATTTTATGTAGTTATAACGGTTGTTTATTTTTATTTTAAAGCTGATGATAAGGAATATAGACAGCTTGCAATGTCATTGATATTTGGTATGTCTATTGCCCTTACAATTTGCATGATTTACCCTAATGGTTTAACACTTAGACCTGAGCATGTATCAGATAGCGTATTTGGTAGAATGATTACAAAGTTATACATATCAGATACGTCAACTAATGTTTTTCCAAGTATTCATGTGTTAAATTCGCTTATTGTTACTTTTGCAATTATTAAATCTAAGTTGTTTAGAAAAAAGAAATTCATAATAGTTAAAGTATGCGCTAGTATTCTATGTGTTTTGATTTGTCTGTCAACTCTTTTCCTAAAGCAACACTGTATTTCAGATGTGCTTGGCGCAACTCTCCTATTTTGGGTTCAGACTAATTTAATTTATGCTGTTGATTATAGAAAGCTCTACGATAGAGTTAGAGCTAAAGCTATGGAAGGCAAATTAAAGGAGCTCATTCAAAATAGACGAGCAGATTAATTAGTTAATATATAAAAACTGGCAGAAGGGAAAATCCCCAAACTGCCAGTTTTTTTAGTGTTTATATTGTAATTTTTATTTTGTAATTCTTGTGTTGAAATTTTTGTGTTGAAATTTTTATTAATCTGCAAATTTTTAATGTATTTCTCTAAGAATACTATTCTTCTCCATACAACAATTCAAAACTCTCGTAGTGGTCGCTTGTGTAATAAATTAGGCCATCATTGGAGTAAACTATTCTCTTAGCTCCACGATTCTTAGAATTTAATGTGTCAATGTCACATTCTTTATAGCTTCTTCCGTCCTTGCTTGGTAGTTTACCTTCGTTATTTCCAAAATAGCTACCACCAATGCATTTACCAGGAGCATATTCACTTATGCTACCACCGCTCCATCCAAGCTTCTTAGCTTCTGCTTTGCTTATATAGTTAGAAGGTAAGGTATTGTATGTGTGAATATATAGTGCTACCTCATCTTTGCTATCATATATACCATTTTTATCTATGGATGTGGTTGATTTAGGCTTATTTAAGCTTTCCTTAGCACTATTAGAGTCTGTTCCTTGACCACTATCACTAGCTAGCTCAGTAGCAACCGTGCTTACGCTAGTTTCATTTAGCTTGGCATTATTATTTAGCTTCTTATTGCAGCCACTGCTAACAAGAAGTGTAAATAATGATAAAAATAGTAGCCAAGCAAATTTAAATCTGCTTAGTATCTTCTTCATTGTTGTATCATAGTCTCCCGTATATTAATCTAGTGATTATTTTAATTCAAGACTACAAGAATGCTCATAAATATCCGGCTCCTTAAAGATCTTGCAAATAATATCAAAAATTGTATCACCGGTATTTAGTTTAGCATCATCAAGCTTTTTTTGGAAGTTTTTAGTATTAGATGAGTGGCAAAGCTTTATCTTGTCTTCATAATATTTGACTGTTGCATTGTAACCTAGGTCTTTGCGGCTCTTGCTAGAATTCTTCCATCTTACAAGAACATTATCGCCCACATTGTAAACCCCATTACCACCAATTAGCAGGTCGATAAATGCATCTAGAGAATGCCCAATTGGATAGCTACCGTCTGTAAAAACCTTGGCAATCTCGTCATAAAAGCCGTCTAAATTGTTAAAGTGTTCGCCATCAATAGTTAACGTTTCTTTGTAATTCTTCAATTTAGTGTACCTCCCATACATCAATAATTAAGACTTGAGTTTTAAGCCTTTGATTGATTATACCAAAAATGTAATTTTGTTGCAATTTATTTATTGAGCTGGGCTAGGAGATAAAGGAAGTTTGAATTATTTGGGGTGATTTATTAAGGAGATTTAAATAAAACCGATGGATTCTTAAAGAAGTTTAAACTATTCGGACAATTTCTTAAGGAAGTTTAATTTGTTGTGGGCAAAAATTGCCCCATATTTAAGAAATCCATAATTAGGTCAAGTTTTAAAAAGGCGTAAAAAATTTGTTTTTGCCCCAAACCTGTCAATTCTAGCAAATGGGATAACTTTTTTGGGGCAAAAGGGAGAATTGTTTCAATTAATTTATGCGAAACATGAAAATTAGTTCAATTTATTAACACTATCTTGACCTAAATGTTGTTTTTATGCAATAAAGTCCAAGCTTATTTACTAAGAACTATGACCTAAATGTTTAAATAGGAGTATTAGGTCCATTTTGTCGCTTTTTTTCATAGGAGTAGATCTTATGAAATGCAGTTAAACTATAAAAATGGTCAAATTGATGACTGCTCTGAATAGATGTTTGCTTTTATGCTTCACTTTTGCTAACAATGAAAAAACCGTTTTTTGTAAAAATCTCTTCTGCTAACATATAGTATTCTTTAGATGTGAAGTTGCCTGACTTCATTTTGTTTGTAACATCAAGGACTTTTTCAAGTCTTTTGCCTGTATTGTCCTTGTATTCATTAAGCAATTTGTATTTTTTACTTGTGCCGTTATGATTAACTTTTAATAAAAAACTTTCCATTCTTTCCTCCTAAGTTATTGTTATATAAAAGTTCTGAATTTGGGGGAATAGACCATTTCGAGTAAAAAAATAACGTCATAAGAATATGACGTGACTTTGAGTAAATAGATTAGTTGCAGCTGGCTGGCATCTTAAAGCCCCTATAGCTTTGTGTCACATGGTTTCCCGTGTTTTACCTTTATTATTTTCAAAACTAGAAAATTATAATACGCTGATTTAAAACTGCCAAGAATTAATATTTTGATTGGGGCAAGATGGATGTAGAAACTGCATTACTACAATTGCTTTCAGAAATCGCAAGCTAATCGTGAGTTAATCGCAAGTTCATATCTTATTTCAAAACATAAAAAAGAAGAAGCAACTGCTTCTTCTAATTAGTAGAGCGCGAGACGGGGATCGAACCCGCGACCCCCTCCTTGGCAAGGAGGTGCTCCACCACTGAGCCACTCGCGCATGTCTTAATTTGTTGTGTGCCGCAGCACGTGTTTAATAATACACTTCTGAATTCTTTTTGTCAACAACATTTTTCAAAAAAATCGCGTAAAATACGAAAAAAGACACTTTGTAAATTATTGATAAAAACGGACATTATATTGATTTCTTAATAAATCAATATAATCATACATTCACTTATATATACTAATCTATCTTTGTAAAAAAGCCCCCAGCTATGCTGAGGGCTTACACAATGTAAAGCGAACATCGAAATCTGCTTTGCTACTTCCTCGTGAACGCAGTGGCACTTTGTGCCATTTGTCAGAAGCAGACATTTGCTTACATTGCGTTTTATTTTTTTTATCTTGAAATTATAATAAGTTCTTTCTTAATTCTTCGCCTGATAATGGGCTAATGTAAGCTGGTGCAATATCAAATACTGTCTTTGCGCCAAATGAACCTTCCTTAGCAAGCTTATAAGCTGCTCTTGCGTATGCTGCGATTACAGAACCTGTGAATTCTGGGTTTGAATCAAGTGTAAGCTTGTATTCGATAATGTGCTTATGTTCTTTATTAAGACCAGTAACACCACTTCTAAGAACGAAACCGCCATGTGGAAGACCTGAATGGTTCTTCTTTAACTCTTCTTCTGTGATGAATGTTACAGTTGTATCGTAATCTGCGAAATAGTTAGGCATTTCCTTTATTTCCTTTTCGATACGAGCAAGATCAGCACCTTCTTTTGCTACAACGTAGCATTCTCTTAAGTGCTTTTCTCTTGTTGTAAGTTCTGGGTTCTCGCCTGAACGAACTCTTTCTACAGCAGATTCAATAGGAACTGTGTACTGTCTAGCATCTAATACACCATCAATTCTTCTAATTGCATCTGAGTGACCCTGGCTAACACCACGACCCCAGAATGTGTAGTTTTCACCTTCTGGAAGTACAGCTGT
>Ga0247611_10008697_pt1 | contig 12435 bp, 29 predicted proteins | sample 177DNAGHGhighgp2_FD_192422 | JGI IMG/M metagenome (GOLD analysis project Ga0247611, IMG submission 192422) | Sheep rumen microbial communities from Palmerston North, Manawatu-Wanganui, New Zealand - 1770 DNA GHGhigh gp2 | ecosystem: Host-associated > Mammals > Digestive system > Stomach > Rumen... | reverse complement strand
GGCGCCACGGGTCCCGGAGGGGCCCCCTCCCCACCCTCAACGCTGATCATCACCATTCTCCGTCGAGAATGACAGGAATAGTGGGCCGTGGACGTGAATCTTTTTTTTTTTTATTAATCAATTCATCTCCGACCCTGTTTGATTTATGTGCATTACAAATGTAATGAGCTGGCTGCAGGTTGTTCCAATCCTGTGCGGCGGCTTGAGGTGAATCGTAGCCGAACTCCTGCCATCTTGAGACAGGAAGTATCTCATCGATCACGAAGGACAACGGATGCTGGGCATTGCTTGGCTCATCATAGTGAATAGGTCCAAGCTTTCCCTTGCAGATCCCACACTCGCCACCGATTGCACGGAGCCTGGCCCGGTGCTTCCGCCTCAGGTTCCCGTTACTATACCGGGGGTTAATTCCCATAATGCATTCCTCCCTGGTGTATGCCCGCCGCCCGATTCTGATTGTGTTCCGCAGCCATGTGGCGTGGCCTTGCGTTGTGGGTATAATGCCGAGCGAAAGGAAGCCAAAGACCCGGCTAAGCAACGGGCACAAAGAAAGAGCAGGGACTATTGTCGCACTGCTCTTGATAATACTATAGCATATATGGTATGTGACATTCTATGACATGATTACCGATTCGAACTCCTGAAGCGCTGATCCGTGCAGGCGTAAGACCTGACGGAAGGAATATTTTGTATCAACTGCTATCTGCTCGAACGTCTTGCATTGGACATACCGAAGGTTGAGCAGACGGACGTGGCGTGGATCGCTGAGCTGCTCAATCTCTCCAACGATCTTATGCTTGAGGCCTATCAGCTCATCGATGGATTGATTAATGGATTGCTCAAGGTCAACGTACTTCGCTACTGCATCAGCCATCGAATCAGGAACGCCCGAGCTCTTAACAGGATCACTGTCATAGCTTATTGCTCTGGTACCGAAGATGCTGGCTCGCATGTTGTTAAGCTCTTCCAGTCTGCTCTGTATTTTGCTGTCTAATAAGGGTATCTGTCTCAGATAGTCCTTTGCTCTGCTCATGGCTCCAGCTCCTTGTTTGTTTCATGATATTCATGATCGCCTTCTCGGCAGTCGGATCTTTATATCCGTACTGATTTCTTGATATGTTCATACTGATCCTCCAGTTCTTTCTTGAGTGCATTGATCGCCATCTGAAAGGCTTCCTGTTGTTGGTATGATATGAAAGGTTGTTTCTTGCGATTCTCAAGAATTTTTATGGCTTCTGTGATGGTCATTCTTCACCTCTCATTTTCTTCAACAGTTCTTCAATCTCATCAAAATGCCTGCCTGTCTTAGTCCACCATCTTTTAACTTGAGATGAGCAAACAACCAAACTTCCGTCTTTTCCAATACCGTTCATTTTATCACCATTAATTTTTACTACTATGCATTTCGTTCCAGTAGGACTTCCACTTGCTGTAATTTGTTCTACCTCATCCCCTACACAAATCTCTTCCTTCTGCTTCTTCCATGCTTCGTATCTGTCTTTGGCTTCGGAGTAGGTATCATACGTTGTCATGACCCCTTGAATTGTGGTATGTCCAAAACATTCATCAAGTTCGTGCTTTGCTAGACCATTGAATGAACCTATCTTTTTTGCAAACTCCCACACCTCGTCCTCAATAGCCTTGCGGTCAGGCTCGGTGTATGCTTCAACCTTTAATCTTGTCGGAAGATAAAATGACTTATCATTACCATTTACGCAAAGTGGTATTGCCAGTTCTTTTCCATACAACGCAGACTCCATGACATATTCGTCTGACATATCAATTATGTATTTCATTCTGATTCCTCCTTCAATTCTGACCATTCTTCTAGCGTGTCATAAGCCGCCTTGAGCATTTTGAATACCGCCACCACATCAGTTTCCAAAAGTTCCTTGAATCTTCCGCCGACAAACTTCAATTCCCAACACGGTTCATGTGTATTGTAATAAAAGTATCCGATGGAATACTTGCGTTCTTTTCCTTGATACTGATAATACTTTACAAGGTTTATTGTCTCATTAGGCTCATTTTCTTCTAATCTTGCAAGTCTTCGAGGACATGCTTCAAGGGCATAGTCACCCATTCGCCAGTAGAAGTTTAAATCGCTCATTCCTGTTCCTCTCTCTCCCCTCTATCACAGAACCCCTCATCTCTTGTCTGATCATGGTCAACATTGTCGATCTCAACATATCCGTCCTCTTCGAATGATACCCATTCTTCATAATGCATGGGGCATTCTTCTGTACCTCGGTGCTTGCAGTTCTTGCAGTGTATGATTTGTGATTCGACGGTAGGTGCATTAGCTAAATTCCCCCTGACCGTATTTATTGCACTGGCAAACACATATTTCCGTTTCTTTATTGCTTCAATTTCAGCATTTTTTAAGCATTCATCAAATGCATCAGCATCAATGATCCTCATCGGTTCTCCTTTCATTAGTACCCACCGTCATATTCCAACAGGTTTTCCTTCAATTCAGCATGAGCCTTTGCACATACATATTCCAAATCAGAGCTACTCGCATAACACAACGTCTGGTCTGTTCCGTCAGGGTTGTACCCTTTGCGGTATATATGGATAATCCAATCGGTCGTATGACTATACGTTATCTCGACATGAAATTTCCATCTGTGCTGAAGGTCTGCGAGAAACCTCAAAAAATCACTCATCTGTATCCCCTCTTCTATCTCATCATTAACCATACGCATATATAAAATCCTAGGCAAACCGATAATACACAAAGACATATGATTTTAGGTATCATTCCTCTTCACCTCCGTTGTAACTTCCACAGTTAGGGCAAAAATACCAAAACGGATTCCCCTCTTTCCCACATTCAGAACAGTAATAACGTCCATATATGTCGTTTGGTATTGATATGATTTGATTCCACTTCCCATTCTTCCGCCTTGATTCTGCGGATGGCAATTCTTTAACATCATCCAGAGCATCTTCTTCATTCATGATATGCTGATTAAGATTCCAACCTTTCACCATATCAATTACTGTCTGTCTGTCAATTAGGTCACTGGCTGACTCCAACATGATTTCAGGCTCTGCGGACGGCAACTCTTTTAATGTGGTCTCCACCGCATCAAGCACTTCTTCATCTGCATAAAAGCAATCGCTTAGCATTTTTACTAACTCATCAATCGCCGCCTGTCTGCTGATTAAATCATTCATTCTTCTTTCCTTTCCGCAGGACAATACGCCAACATATGTCCGCAATCATCATTGTGTTTACAAAAGCTACACGGATCTAACTCTGCGGATGGCAAGTTTTCTAATACATCGACAATCATTGTCGTATACCAATCAACAGGGTGGTCAGGCTCAAAAGCATCAATTGCCGCCTGTCTGCTTATCATGTCACCGACACAAATGTCGGGAACATCTTGCTCTTCTCCAAACACCTTTCCATTCACCACCACCTTCTGAATCTCTATTCCGTCAGGTAGGGTTATTTCTAATGTTCTACCACTAACCTTCAATCCATGATTCATTATACCCTCCTGTTCCATGCTTTTTTAACATTATTTAAACGGTGTCATATTCCGTCGTTCCCCCATTCATAATCCATAACTGCCTTGATCGACCTGCAAAGCACTTTCATAATCTTTTCATCGTCATGTTTTCTTTGCTTCTTTATAAATTGATGCGAATACATCTCCATACTTTTCTGCCCCAATTTATAGCAGTGCTCCATGAAACCGACATCAAGATATTCGTCTTTATCGGGAATATTCCCATACTCCTTCACTTCGTATTCAAGATAGTCTTTCATGGCGTCCATCACGGCATCTTCCGAATCCTTATTGCCATGGAGCTTCTCAACCATACAATCAATAAAACATAGTTTGTCATGGTACATAAAAGCTGGATTTGTCATTTCTGTGTATTCTGAAAACACTTTTTGCACCTGCTCTTCTAAATCATCAGGAATGCAATCTAAGTCTACTTTTAAACCTCCAGGTAAAAATACGTTCATTCTTCCTCCTCTACTAAAACCGCTCTACCTATCCTCTCAATACTAGACCCATCATCAAAGATATATGCCGTTCCACTATCTGGAATCGGCACACCTATCATGTAGCGTCTGGGGTGACCTTCGCCTTTGTCCTCGTTTATAATCCCAAGGCAGCCACGCCACTTATGATTTTCGGTAAACTGCACTACATCATTCTTTGTCATTCATCTTCCTCCCTTGACGCCATCAGAACCCCTGCCATCAGAACTCCAAAAGTTCCACCGACAAGCATTCCTAGTCCAAATGCTATTACTGTTGTCATATTACCCTCCTCAAATACATATGAATATTCCTCAACTGAAAGCATTCTCGCATCATCTCGCTCGCTCCACTGTGGTACGGTCTTTCCACCAGCACGACACGAGGGTAGACTGCTTTCACCGTCACAATATCACCCGTGCTCATGCTGGCTGACTTATCGTGGCTTCCAAGTCCGTTAATAACCTTCATCTTCATTCCTGCGTATATGCTCATGAGAGCCCCTCCTTTACGCTCTGACACGCTTCTAACCATAGCTTGGTAAAATCCTCCACCCAAGCATTACGGCGTGGTAGAACGGCCTTCTCGAAGCCGTAGTCACGTTTCCTTCGTTTCCTTCTGTTTATCTCTGCCCTGATACGACTCTTCCTCTCCATCTGATACCCTGGATATTCCTGCATCAGGATCTTCAGCGCCATCTCCAGTTCCTGAGTGGATAACTTATCGAAATGTGGTCGATAGTCCTCTGTGCTAGAGTGAATAGGCATGGTTACGACCTCCCTCAGTCCAACAGGAAAGAGTCCAGGGTCTATCATGGTGTACTTCCCCATATCTTCTTTTCCCTCCTCATCCATTCTGTCGGCACATCAATCTTCATCTCATCCCTGATAGCCTCGACATATTCTTTCCACTTCACCGTCTTGTCTGTCAGGCAGTCTGTCTTCAGATTCCATGCCCTCATAAACTCCATGCCTCTCTTATGCCCAAAACCGAATCGAACATGAAGGATTTCCAAGGCCATGCACAAGGCGGTCTCATAGAGGCATTGCTTGTATGGTTCTGCCGCTCTATTAAGTTCTTTTAAGGTTGCTGCCGTTTTAATTGGCACGACGCCTCTGTTCCGGATCTCCGTCTCGATAATCTTGGCCGCCTCCATCTGCCCCTCTTCCTTCAGTAAGCGATACGCCATATCAAGGCCCTGCATTCTGCCTCTGTTGTATTCAGTCTGTTTATTCGCCATCACTTGCCTCCGTTCTTTATACGGGCCAGCTGACGGTTTACCTTAGCCTCGGCCATGAAGTTCAATTCTTCGGAAGTGACTCCCATGCGTCTGAATACCTGATCCAGCACAACTATCACATCAACCATCTCTGTCTTGAGGCTTTCTTCACGGACGAACTCCTGGCGTTTGTCATTTCCGAACATGGATCGTTTGTAATGGTTGCATGCAGAGATAAGTTCTCCGCATTCTTCCATTAATTGGTCTAGCTGGTTAATCAGCCCGTAGTAGTCAATTATGCTCTGATTTACGTCACTAAGTAATTCCGATAAAATCATTTCACTCTCATTCTCCTTGCTTACCTATATGCTCTAATTGCGTCTGCACGGCCACGATCAGATGCTCTGCCCGCAACACGTTGGAATGCTGGTTCAGTAAGGCCACTCCATCATTAATGGCAGCGGCGGCGTTATAATCTGTTATTCCGGCAGAATACTGTTTGAAGTACTGCCAGAGTGCCTTGCAGAATTCGTAGTAATCTCTTAATCTTTCGTTGTCCATATATCCTCCTAGAATGGAATTTCGTCGAAGTCGTCATCAACGCTCACGAAGTCCGGCTCCTTAAAGTCGATTTTCCAACCAAACTCATTCCTCATCTCCGAGATCCGCTTGCTGGCGTCATCGAAATACAGATTAATACCAGGATGCGTTTTTCCATTCTGTCTATTCTTCGTAATCTGCAGAATCCTGTCTGGTGGATTGATATCGGTCTTATCCTCTTTTGGCTTGTCATACCGGATTATCACGTCTGCGAGATTAGTAATATTTGAGCTTCCGAGAATATCATCATTCCGGAACGAATCAGATAATGACTTCCTCGGATGTGCCACCAAAAGAATCATCACATCATATCTCTTTGCCATCTTTGCGAGCTGCTTTATGAAATTACTCTGCTGGCGATACAGATCCACTCTCAGATCATCACTCATTGCCGTCATGAGATTATCCACCATTAGCACCTGACAGCCATACATCTGAATCGACTTTTCCAACAATGCAAGCAGATTCTCTTCCTCTTCGTCATCACGAAGGGCAGAATCATTATCATAAATAAAACATTTGTCTTCATACCATGCGTGCAGCGATTCCAGCACGTCAGGATTTACCATGTAGCTGACATAACCAAGATTGCTCTTCAGCGCATTAATCTTTTCGGGCCCAACCAACTGTCTGTCAATCCAGTCCTGCACAATCCAGTCCATCAGTTCTCCGGAATAAATGAAAGACGTATAGTCCTGTTCAATCGCCCTGCTCATAATCTGAGAAGCCAGCGTTGACTTTCCGTTCCCTCGCTCGCCCGTCAGAATAACCAGATTCCCAAGATAGAGACCGTTTGTGGTTCTGTCGAGCGTGGCAAGGCCTGTTTTGACTGTCTTCTGGTCAGCAGGATTCTTCCTCTCTACTTCCGACAATCTCTTAATCTGATCGCTTCCGACAATAACTGCGTTATCGACCGCATTCCGCAGAGCTTTCCTTCCATGCTTCACCAATATCTCGTTTGCGTCCTTACAACCAAGATAGTCTTCTTCACGAACACGATAGACTGCTCCATGGAATCTCTTCTTCATGTCTTCCAGCAGAGTAATGTTCCCATCTTCATAGTCTCCGAACACGATCAATTTTTTGAACTTCCACATGAAATTCCAACAGTACGGTACCCATGTAAATCCTCTGGCCCCTGTCGGCACGCTCACGGCGTTCATAATCCCCGCTTCCGACAAACTAAGACTGTCAATCTGCCCTTCCGTCATAACAAGCGTATCTGATGTCTTCGGATTGCATTTATCCATTCCGAACAGGATAGGCCTGCAGCCGGGAAGCGACCATTCCTTATTCCCTTTGTCGCCTTTCTTAAAGTCCATGTTCCGATACTTGACTAACTGAAGCACTCCAAACTCATCATAAAACGGAATGCACAGTCTCCTATCATCGTCTTTATGTGCCGTAATAGAATACCTTCTTGCGATATCCGAGCTGATTCCTCTGGCTTCCAGGTATTCGATCGCACTATCCTTAATCTCTTCCGGTCTTGGATACGATCTTAAATCTCTAAACTTCCTCTTTGGTCTGTAATACTCGTCAACCTCTCTTCCGAGGCTGAAATCAAAGTCACTTGCCAACGTGAGCATGTTGCCCTTTGCGCCACAGGTAGACCGCAAGCAATTAAACTGACCATTCTCAAGACTGATCGCAAACGTATCCTTATCAAATCTCGGATTGTTGCCCTTACAATACGGACAATACTTGAAGCGGAGCTGGTCACCAACTCTCCTCACTTCTATTCCCTGTTCACTAGCAAATCTATACGCATCGTCCTCACTAAACTCATAGATGCTCTTCCTCATTCTTCCCTCCTGAAAAGTGGAGCGGAGCTCCTTTCTTTAAAGTATCTTTATATATATCTTTAATATTATCTTTTGTGTGTGTTCCCTACGACACATACCTATGTGTTGCGTACGACACATACCCCTGTGTCGTGTACGACACATACCTATGTGTTCCCTACGACACATACCTAAAGCTCTGCTATGTGTTGCGTACGACACATGTTTTCCAATTTGTCGGAGACGCCACCCTCATCAGTTTTATGGTCCTTGGTCTGTCTCCTTCATACACTTCCAATACCCCAAGTGAGACAAGACATTTGACTGTTCTGGAAGCACTTGCTCTTTCTACTCCAATATCCTTCGCCATCTTCCTGATAGAGATATAGTCTCCGGCAGGCTTATGCCAGCCATCAGTCTTTCGTATCACATACAGAATCACAAGGAGCTGCAGCCTGGTAAATCCGTAAGACAGCAAGGCGTCATATATGTCATTTTGGAATTTCGTGAAGTTATCCATATTCACCTCTTTCCAATCTTTCCTTAAGATCCCGATACAGAATCTGTCGGATCAGTGCTCCGGAGCTGTCTGCCCTGCAGAAGATCGGCGTCATATTGTATCGCGCGATCCACGCAGTCAGGGAGGCCATGAAGGCATTCGGATGATACTTGGAGCGATAGCGATGCATCATGATTGCCTCCCAGCTCGCATTTTCCACGAGGAGATAGATCTTCGCTCCGTTGGAAGTTGCTCGCTCGAATTCCCTCTCGAATCTTTTCCTACCTCTTGTGAAGTTTCCAGCAAGCTCATCAAGGCTCATCTTCCTCTCAATAACGCATAAGGGAGACAGACGGCCGGAAGCAGGATAGACGGGATTTCCGCCTATATCTGCATTCCATGTATAGTCGCCATAGTCCAGAACAGTTCTCTCTGTCGGAACTTCAAGCGACTTGATCCGCCTCTTCGCCCTCGCTGTGTTCTGCTCCCTGGTGTCGATAATGATCCGAAAACTCTGCAGGATCTCTTCGATTTCAAGAACTTCCATAGGCTAGAACGGAAGCTCTTCTTCTTCGCCTTCCGGGATTTGCAGGAAGCCGTCACTTGTCTGGTTGGAAGCCGTCACAAGTTTATCGTTCGGAAGGTTCCCGTAGTTCCCAGACCGCACATCATCTGCGATGCAAGTCCAGCGGAGGCGGGTATGGTTGTATACCGTGCCGTTATATTCACTTTGTTCGATATGAAACTTTCCACCGATCTGCTTGCCCTTGAGCGTCTTGAGGTCTCCAGCAAACACGAATCCATTGTTGGAATCCTCAAGATCTCCGAAGAATGAATTCCAGTTGCTCCATGCCCATGTCGGGCTGCTGTCCTGCGGGACATTCAGACGATAGATGGCATCGTGAGGCCATTTCTTGTCTTCGTTAGAGTTATCCTGGAACTGCTTGGAATAAAAGTCCTTGTACTCGCCCTCTGCGATATCGAAGGCGATGGTCAGATGGGTACCTGTGCCTGACTTGTTTTTGTCCTCTCTTGCGTCCTTGATTGTGATGACATAGGCTCCCTTCGGAAGTGTCTTGAATGATTTGCGCCTTTTTGATTTGTCGTATGATGGTAATGCCATATATATTCCTCCTTAGTTTCCCCACGCTTCCAGCATAGTCTTCCACTGTCGGAAGCTAATCGGTATGTCAGTAAGTTCCTCTCCGTCAACACCGCAGACAATAACAGTCCCGACAATCATGTCTGGGAAAGCGATCCCCTTGAGAAAGTTCTTCGGAAGTCTACGGATCTTGCCTTCTTCGTTACATATAATTACTACGCCCTTGACTGCCGTGTTCGTGATCTCGATCGGGCCGTCTACGGTCTTCTGTAAGTTCTTCAGACTGTCAGAAATGTTGGTCATGTGGCCGTACTCTTCGTCTGGTCGTTTGATGATGCATTTAATCTTTTTCATCAATATTCCTCCAATGCCTTAATCACAATCATAATGTCATTGTCGCATTCGTCAGTCTCAAAACTTCCGAGCGGGATCTTGCAGGTGCTCCCATCTGCTGACAGAATGAACTTGTATTTACCGTCCTGTCTGACAGACCAGACTACGGTCGTCATTTTAGATTCCAGCACCAGCTTCTCGAGTTTTCTGCCGTTTGTCTTGATCCTTGTGCGAATAATCCCGTTGTCGTCAGAGATCGTCTCGGAATGTGCCAGGATAATGATTGTCAGATCGTCTCGCATTTCCAGGGCCTTATTGATCAAGCTCCAGCCGTTCTGTGCGAGATCTGTCCATGCACTTCTCTTGTCTCCGCCCTGCATGGAAAGGATCGCCATTTCTTCAGCGACCATCATGCCGTTAATGGTATCAATGACGATATATCTGATATGCTCAAATTGCTCGTCCTCGTTTATGTGATTCAGAATATTAAGAACCACAGAGAACTTGTCGCTTTGATAATAATTTCTGATATCCTTGTTATATTGCTTTTTCCAGCCCTTCCAGTTTAGGCCCTTCTTATCACAATCAAGATAGAAGGTCTGGTCTGCTGGAAGGTTCCGCATAGCGGTCGTTTTACCACTACCACTTTCACCCATCACTCCGATTACTTTAGCCATATTATTCCTCCTCTCTATCCGCATATATATGCCGGGACAATGCCCGGCGGTACTCACAATGTTCTTCCCAGTCTCTGTCTCTCTCTTCCTGCTCACAGAGATCCCGATCGTAATTCTCGAAGTCTCTTACCGGATCATTGGTTGGAGTGAAGTATCTACTCATCTTCCATCTCCTTCTTCCATGTGCTGATGGTGGCAGGAGACACTCTGAACTCGTCAGCAATCTTACTTTGAGTCCATCCGGCATCGAGCAGAGACCGAAGCATTCCGAGGTCTTTCTTTTTGGGAATGATTCCTGTCTTTTTAGGCTCCTCTTCCTTCTCGGTCTCTGGCTCTGATTCTTTTTCTGTTGGTTCTGGGATTGGTGTTGAAATGCTATATGTTGGTTTTGGTCTCGGAGTGACCCCAAGGATAATCTGAATAGTGTCGTCATCAGGATACTTTTCGTGCTTATAGTAGCTAATAAGTGTCTGCACTCTCGTCATTGCGTCGAGGTACAACTTATACTCAGATGTTGGAATTGATACAAATTCGTTTGTCATATTGTCCTCCTTTGTGGTACAATAAAAATGTGATTTTTTTGTTGAGTCCTCGATGTTTACGTTCCTGTTTGCCCGAGGTCTTTTCATTTTGGCGTTCCATACTCTTCTAAAACACAGAATGCATTGAATGGACTGTATGCCCGATCGCCATAGACAGGATCATTATGGCAGAGAACGTCTACCCAGCTAAGTAAAATCCACAGCAGAACGGTAGCTGCTGCCATGGTTAATACATTCAGTATTGCCTTACTCATAATCCCATCTCCTCATGTACGCATTTTTGGATCAGACAGAGCCGCTCCATCATCTCCTGAGCATCTTCAGAGTTCAACTCGTGGACCTTAAACCAGCTGTCGACCATGGTCGCGATCGCAGCAAAAAAATATTCCTCGTCCATCTCGAGCATCTTATCGAGCATCACATTCAATATATCATATGTCTCCATCAGCTTTTCCATATCAAGTATCTCGATCATTTTCTTCCCCCTCTCTTTTCAAAGTCTTGCGCTGTCCTTTAATCTCTGCGCTACTTCCGGAACAAAATATCCTGCTCCGATCTTTTCCAGACCGAGCAGGTATTTCCTTTTAACTCTGTCCTTGTTTGTATCCCGAACCACCCGGCTGACTTCTGCAAGCTTGATGATCGGAACTCCTCCGGTAACCTTGAGCAGACTTTTCTCAATCTCGGACCTGGTCATAACAACCCTCCTTTCCTTCTCGACGCCCCCTGAACACCAGCCAGCACAAATCTATGTATCATTAAAACTTTAGAGGAAGGAGATTCACATAACAAAAAAATCATAGCTGGTAAACATTTGTAATGGTTAGCATTTGCAATGGTGCTGGCTGGCTTTCAGGAAGCGCCGTTATATTAAGTTTCTGATTAAAGAATTTCCTGTAATGGCACATCAAGGATATCAGCTGCCTTTTTTGCGATCGCAATGCTTGGAGAATGGTTTTTCCATTTATAAAAACCGCCTTTCGATAATCCAAGCTGTGTCTCAAAGTCCGTAACCGACATTCCCTTTTCTTCAAGGATCTTTTTGATGTTGTCAAAAATCATTCATTCACCTCCTTCAACAGAATAAGAGGGAAATTTCACGCAAACACAATTGACAAATTGCGTAAAATATTCTATAATGAAATCCACCACAAATTTCATAGAAGACGCGTGGCCTTGTTGTGTATTGCGTAAAATTTTCAACCTCAAGTACTATTATACGTAATATATTCAACTTGTCAAGGCTTTTTGCGTAATTTATTCAACTTTTTTGAAAGAGGGATTCGATATGAGTAATTATGAGAAGATAAAAAAGCTGTGCAAGGAAGAAGGTATTACTATCACAGGATTGGAAAAAGAGCTCGGATTCAGCAAAGGATCTCTTTCTAAGATTGACAGAAACAAGCCAAGCATAGAGAGGATCACTAAGCTGGCAGACAGATTCCATAAGCCGATCGGATATTTTGGCAAAGAGGGAGATGATACATCTAATAATTCTCAGAAATACTACGAAAACGAAGAGCTGGTAAAAGAGGCACAGGAAATGTTTGACGATAATCAGATGCGCTCTCTTTTCCACATGAAAAAGAATATGGACCCGAAGCGCTTCCAGGCTCATGTCGACATGATGAAAGAAATGTACCGTCTGGAGCACCCAGAAGACTTCCCGGAGG
>Ga0247611_10008696_pt1 | contig 12436 bp, 22 predicted proteins | sample 177DNAGHGhighgp2_FD_192422 | JGI IMG/M metagenome (GOLD analysis project Ga0247611, IMG submission 192422) | Sheep rumen microbial communities from Palmerston North, Manawatu-Wanganui, New Zealand - 1770 DNA GHGhigh gp2 | ecosystem: Host-associated > Mammals > Digestive system > Stomach > Rumen... | reverse complement strand
CCTCGAAAGTGCCGGTGTATATCTTGCCGTAAGCCTGAATCTTTCCGTCGGGGCGCTCCGCCATGATGGTGAGTGCGTTCGTACAGGAGCCGTCCCACGCGGCATCCATGTGGCCGTGTACTCGCGTGGGCCGAATAGACCAGTCCCACTCGCCGTAGATAGGCTCGTCGAAAATCTGGCCTTCATCCTTGACGCTCGTATCGAGCATATAGTTGATCGCGAACAGGGAGGCCGTCGTTGTTGACCGTTTTTCTTCGAGCTCTTGCGGGCTCAATATCTTCGTGTCCTGCGGCCTGTACTTGATGGCGTCGGGAATGACTAGGTTTCCCGCGTCGTTCTTCATGGCCCAGGCATCATCATAGTGCCACGGCGTGCCAACAAATAGGCAGTTCTTGCCGGGGTCGATAATGTTCGTCATGATTTCGAGAACGCCCTGCTTCACCATTTCGCGGTGTGCGCGGGAGAGCCTGTCCTTGATGGTGATAATATCGTCACAGAGGATGCGGTCGTAATGTCGGCCCGTCGGCACCTGGTTGATGCCGTATGCGTCGATGGAGCCTTCCTTGGTGATGGTGCGCTTGAAATCGTAAGTGACGGAGCCGAACGGGGAGCGCAACTCTGCCGGTGCCTTGCCGTGAAGATAGGCGAAAAGGGACTGTATGGCCGGGTTCCTCATGTAGGCCTTGATAGTTTCGAGTGTGGACGCGGCTTCCGTCCATGTTTCGCGGATCAGGGCTATACGGTCGGAGGGGTGGAAAAGCAGATAGTAGACGATGCCCACCTCGGTGATGGCGGTCGTCTTGTATGCGCCACGATGGGCCATGAGCGCGAAATGCTTGCCGCCAGGGGAGTCCCAGACCATCTTGCACCAGTCGGAATGTAGCTTCTTGAGCTTCGTCTTTCCTACCATGTGGCCCAGGAGGTGCGGGTAGTCTCGCACTCTCTCTATCAAGTCGGGCGTCCACGAAAAAGCCATTACAACACCCCCTACCTTTTAACCTAGACCAGAAAAAACGGTAATGGATGGTCCGGTGTGCGTTTCGCTTGCGCCTTCCGTCTTTGCGGCACCTTCTGCACCGTTCGCGGCATCGGCGGGCGCGACCGATTCGGGTTGCTTCGGCTCCACCTTGCGGCCCTGGGCAAACAACGTGGAAAGCATGAGTTCGGTGTCAGGGGTCATGGTCGATGTAGGCGTTTCGTCTTCGGTGAACTTCATGCCGGCAAATTCCGCAATCTTCAAAAGACGGTCGGCCTCGCCGTCTTTTAACGCCTTCAAAAGCGCACGGTAAAAAATGAGCTTATCGACACGCTCCAGGCGCGTGATCTTGATGCCAAGTATTTTTAATTGCTGGTAAAGCGGTTCGGGCACCCTGATTCGTTCTGTAACGACATCGTGAATGTCGGCAAGAAGCATCTGTTTTTGTTGCTTCTGCGATTTCTTGGCCTCCGCCCCTCGCTTTCCCATCATGACGGCTGTTTCATGGTCGCGAATCGGGACAAGGTTCTTTCGTCCGTCATATTTTTCTTTTGCCATCCGCACCTCACAGCTTGACGGCCTTCTGCCCGGTGAGCTTCTCCCAGCGTGCGATAATCACATCGCAATAGTGCGGGTCAAGTTCCATCATGCGGCACGTGCGGCCAAGTTGCTCACAGGCAATCATGGTGGAACCGCTGCCGCCGAAGAGGTCGAGGATGATGTCGCCCTCCTTGCTGCATAGGTTGAGAGCCTTGACGAGCAATGCGATAGGCTTCTTGTGTGGATGTTCGCTTTCGGCACGCTTGTCATGTTCACGCGATATTTGCCACACGTTGCCGCAATACTCGTTCTGAGTGGCATGCCCTTTGATGAACACGCACATCATTTCGTATTGCTCAGCGAAACCGCCACCACTCAAACCTGGTTGCATCTTATCCCATATAACAACGGTACGCAGTTTGTACTTCTCAAAGGCTTTCTCCAACGTGGAGAACGTGCGCCATTGAATCCAAACGAGGCAATGCGTGTTGTTCTTCAGTACGCTATCGAGTGGAGCAAAGAACGATGAGAGAACCTTTGTGTCGCTATCGTTCGCAATGTACCTCTCGCCAAGTTGCCCTCTGCCATAGCCGAGGTCGTTGCCAAATGGCGGGTCGGTGAGAACTCCGTCCGCTTGCTCTCCGTTCATCAGCTTTGCCACATCATCGGCATTGGTAGAGTCGCCACACATCAGACGGTGCTCGCCTAACTGCCAAATCTCACCTTTCTTGCAGACAGATTCGACTTCTTCCGGGACTTCATCTTCCTCGACTTCCGTTTTTTCATTCAGACCGATGTTGTCAAGGTCGGATAGGTCGAAACCGAAATCACCCATGTCAATGTCCGAAATTTCCGCGAGTTCGCCTAATTCTTCGCCCAAGAGGTTCATTTCCCACTCGGAAAATTCGGCAACCTTGTTGTCAGCGAGCCGCAGGGCCTTAACCTGGGCATCCGTCAAATCGTCGGCAACGATGCAGGGGACTTCCGCCATGCCGAGGGACTTCGCCGCTTCAAGTCGTGTATGTCCGGCAATAATAACGCGGTTGGAATCTACGATGATAGGCTGCTTGAAGCCGAATTTTTCGATGGACGCCTTGACATATTTCACCGCCCCGGCGTTCTTTCTGGGGTTCTTTTCGTAGGGTCGAACTTCGGGAACGGGCAGCATGATGATAGCCCTAGCTGTCTTTCGCTCGAAGTTAGAACCGTTTTTTTCGTCATTTTTCATATAATTTTTCATCCTGTGAGATAATTTTGTATTAAAAATATAACTTTTTTGTAACGAAAAAGTCAACAAAAAGTAAAACGGCGAACAAAACGTAAGCAAAAAATATCAAAAATTTTCGTCTTTACTCTTGCGCGACATACATAAATTATGTATATTTATACCGTAAACAAAACAAAAGAGGTACAAAATGAAAAACGAAATCAAGATCTTCTGGAACGGCGTAAAGCTCAACGGCGAACTCCAAAAATTCTACTTCTCCATGAACGGCGAAAACGTGTCTTTCATCGATAACGAAAGATACGGCCGCGCCACCATGCCGAAGGAATGCGGCCTGGTCGTAATTAACAATTCCGACTCCATGACCGACTATTTCGAAGAAGACCACGGCACTATCACGCCGGAGCACCCGCTTTACAGGTTCTTCAAGAACGCCGCACAGGCCTACACGCTGCACCGCGCCAAGGCAAACGTCAATTGGCTGGAGAAGCGAATCGCGAAGCTCGAAGGCGTAGACAACAAGTACGCCAAGCAGGCCCTCGAAAACTACGCCGCCGACCTGGAGAAGACCAAGGCCGAAATCTCCGCCCTTGAAAAGACCGTGAACAACGCCCAGCCGACCGCCGAAGACTTCGAAAAGGTCGAAGCCTACGTGGCGGAAATGAAGGCAAAAGCCGAAGCCGCCAGCAAGGCCGAGGAAGAAAGGGAACACACCGCCCGCCTGGTCGCCATCAACGAAGCCAAGGTAAAGACGCAAAACACCATCGCCCGCGCCGTCAAGATGTACCCCGTCACCGAAGGCGCCCCGGTTGTCGAAGTACCGTTCAGCGAATTTGTCGGCCTTTATGAAATCATCGACAAGAAGCAGAACACCTGGAGCGTCAAGGCGGCAGACATGATCCTCGGTGAACTCGACATGTGGCAGCACGCAAAGCGCGAGACGAGCGACGCCTACGGCTGGTACGAAAAGACAGACTTTACAATTCGCTACACAGACGAAAACGGCGAAGAAAGCACCTACCAGGGCCGCTACGATCTCGGAGACGGCGAGGGCGGCCTCCTGAACCATATCCGCAATTTCGGCGAATGGCACCGCACGCACGAGGAATTCGGGGCGGAAAAGAAGAACCCCGACGAGACAAACGAAATCCTAGAATTCGTGAAGATGCTGGAAAAGGCCGCGTAATCCACAAAATCGACAACATATCAACAGCCCCTCAAGGGGCTTTCTTGTTGTTTTATGTGAAACTATGCACATATTTGCATAAACGCTATATTTTCTTTTACACAGAAACGCGCGTCTATGGCGTTTTCCATTTCTGTCGTGTATTTGCTCGACTGAACGCAAAAACGCATTTAGGGCGCACGCCATGCAAAACGGCGACTATTCCAGGTTGGAATACCCGGAACAAAAAACGAAATCTTGGGAAAAACACCTTTTTCGTGGGGCCACGAAAAAGGTAAATAGATTTTGACAATCAAAAGACAGTCTATTGACGGTCAAAAGACGGTCTTCGATAGTCCTTTCCCCTATACACACCCTAAAGATGAAAAAGAAAAATATGTAATGAAATGAGATGTAATGAAATGAGATGTAATGAAATGAGATGTAATGAAATGGTTCAACGCCCTACCAACCCCCTTTTAAGGCCCTACCAACCACCTTTAGAAAAATCGTTTAATAAAAATCAAAAATTTACATAAAATTTTAAAAGACTATTGCAAAAATGATTTTTTATTTATAAATTATCTACAAAAAGGCAAAAGAACCCGGAACGCACAAAGATGATGACGGCAGAAGAAGAAAACTTGCAGGCGCAAGAAATCCAGCAAGCAGATGCTGAACTTGACGAGCTGAAGGAAGAAAACCAGAGGCTCCGGATAAAGATTGGACTCCTAGAGAAAGCCAATAAATATCTGAAGTACCTGCTCGAGGCGAACTTTGCGGACCATCGCTGGTGTTCTACCAGAAAGTTGTATCCTACATTTGAAGACAAGGAAATCGTCTACAATGTCGCCGGGAATTATCGGATAGGATTTTGGGACCATAAGAAAAAATCTTTTGTAAACAAGTTCAACGGGCGCAGAATCAGCTTCATAAAGGTGGCTTCTTGGTGCTACCTGGACCACTCCAGGGACGGGTATGGGAAAGTCCCGGCAGATGTTAGGCAGGCCATCGATGAATATAGAGATGAGCGCCGCAGATGGACAAATCGTGAAGAATTTAATGACGACGGCGATGAAATAGAGATAATCCCTATTGACGGGATCGCCGACGACGACGAATACTTCGTAACAATCGAAAGCGACGGAGAAGTATGGATAAACGATTCGCCCACCTTTAACATCCTGAACTTTATAGAAGTTTACAAAAACGGCGAAAAGGTTGAATTTTAAATACAAGGAGCTAAAATGGCTGAAATCAAGAGTGAAACCCGAACCGTACTCATGGACGCGAAGGCCGTCCAGCGAGTAGAGGAATATATCGAAAAGACGCGCAGCGAGAAGGGCATACGCCTTACTATCGGAAACGTGCTCGCGATGGCCTTGGACAAGATGCTCAACGATGAAGGTGTGTAATGGCGGTTTCTTCTATCCATGTCGAACTGGATAAGTTTTTCCACGAGACAAGGGGACTAAACAAGGACAACTGCTGGGAATGGTTCGAATCGTTCCGAAACACCCTGCTATACAAGGGTTACGAGGAAAACCCGCACCCCTACGCCTTGGCCCTGCTTGACGAAACTGAATGTTACTCGGCATATTGCGCCGTCTGTAACATCGAAGGGCGCGTCATTGCCGAACTCGAACGCAAGAATGAAGCCTTTGACTTTGAAAAGGTTTACAAGATTTGCATGGAGAAAAAAGGCAGTGATTACGCGCAGTTGAAGGAAAAGGAGTCCCGCTATCTTGAACTACACCCGGAAGCGAACAGGTGGCGCGACAACAACAGAACGCCGTCCACGAAGTCCAAGGCGAAAAAGGCCACCGAAAAGCACGATGCCGAACAGACGCGGAACGATCCAGAACCGCCGAAACCGCAAGTAACCGAAATGAAGAAAACGCCCGGCCAACTTGTCTGGGGAAAGTTCGAAAATGTCTTCTTGACGCAGGAGCAACACGACGATTTTTGCGTCCATGTCGGCAACGTGAACGAGGCAAACAATATCATTGATTCCTTGTCTTGCAAGCTGGCAGACGGCACAAAGACATCTAACAACCATTATGCAACGCTCGTAAGCTGGGCCGACTGGCAAAAAAAGAACGATGCCGAAAAGGAACGGGGGAAGGAAACTTATGCCGAACGGGAAGGCAGAAGGCAAATAGAACAACTGCGAAAATGCGGACTTTTGAAATAGGAGTGATTACTGTATGAATATCGACATGAACAATGCGCTTGCGACAATCGACGAAGCCGTCGCAAAAAGGAACGAACAGCCGCAATGGAAGATGGACTTGACTGCGGCAAGGTTCGGAATAGTGAAAAAATTGCTCATTTACTCGTTCCATGCTCTCCAGCTTCAGCCGCCGGAAGACGAGGTGATGGATGTCAGGGCGTCAATCATAGCGGACCGCGCCGACGTGTCCAACAGGCAACTCAAGGCCGCATTCATGAAGGCCCTGGATGTCAAGATGGAAAAGGACTTGCGGACGCCTATCACTTACGGCGACATAACGAAGGCCGCGCGGATGATAGCCGAAGATACCGGAAAAACTATTGTCGGCAAATGGAAACAGGCACTCCCGCTATTGAGCGACGGCGAACTCTGGGACGATTCCGTTAAGTACTTCGCCAAGACACACGCGCAAAAGGAATTTGCAGAACTCGTAGCACTCGACAGGAGACAACTGACAAATGGCTAACGAAACTTTAACCGAACCGGAAAAATTTGCCGAACCCGTCGCGAGAGACCCACGCGCGGCATGGCTACCCGAAAGCATGACGATGAAAATAATAAACATGAACGAGGCCATCAAGAACTATTGCGCCGCCGTAAGCGACAAGATGTACTTCGACTATTGCCGCGTCCATGCGAGAACCGAAGAATATGTCGGCGAACGTAGAATTATCAAGTGGCAGAACCCGGATGCCGTGGCTAAATTTGACGGCCCAATCAAGCGTTATCTAAAATATCTTTACGGCAGATACTGGCGTTTGCTCCCGATGGCCCAGGGCTACCCGAAAGACGCCCCGCTTGAACTGGGACTTATACCGCCGAGCGTGCCTAATTTCAAGGTAATGCTGGCCCGCGAGGAAAGACTCAAAAACGGCCGTTGACCGGACGAACGAAAAAAAAAGAAAAAAGGTAAAAGCAAATGAATGAGCAGATGGAACTTAAAATCCAAAGAGAACTCGAATTAAAGGAATTTGAACTTAGATCCATAGCCGAAGCCGAAGAAAAGAGCAAGGAGATAGCCGAAGAAATCAAGGCCGTCCTGCGTAAGCACGGGGCTTCCCTTGCCGAGTGGAATAACAACCTATATATCGTTCCCCCAGGTTTCCAAGTCTATTCCGTATGGAACTTTCCGATAGGTGTACGCCTTGACCCCTTTGACGTAGGACTGACGTGCGAACGCTACGACTGCGACTACCGAATAATCAAGCCTTTACCCGAGAAACTTGCTGATATGTTTAAGGAGGCCGACAAATGAGCGAACTGAAAGTATATCACCACGAATTAAGACATAATGAGTATGAAGAATTTTACCTCAAGTACGAAGCCGACAAGGTGATTGCGGAGCTGAAAGAAAGTGTCAAGGGCCTCATTCTTGACAATTATTTGAAGGACAAGGAAACGCGGCACAACAAGTACAAGCGGTGCCTGGCGATGGCTAGTTACTGGGTTGCCGTAAGTTACCAGTGTGTAGATGACAAGCACAGAAGAAGTGCGGAAAGGCATCACCGCAAGTGGCTGGAACTCGCCGAGCAGTTCAAGGAGGGTGACAAATGCCGTGGATAAAAGCAACGCCTAGAATGGGCGGAAAGTTTGAGTTCTCGATGGACGATATTTCAAGGGGAAAGGTTTACAAAACGGCGGAGGAATGCATGGATTCTTTCAGCAGGTTTGAGAAGGACGCCTCCTTCGGGCCGTTGATGACTTGCAGACCGATATTTTTCCCGTTGAACGACGAAGAATTGGATGCCTTCAAGGCAGCGTTTGCCGCAGGCAAAAACAGTGCGGAGGACGACAAGAAAAACGCCAAGATGAACGAGCTTGCCGGGACTCTGGTAGACTTCTTGAAAACGCTTAAAATGGCAGTAGAAAAGGAGGCGAAGTGATGTACGCAGTAATCAAGAATTTTATGAACGGCGACAAGAAGGTAGTCTACAAGACAGCAGACCTCTTGCAGGCTAGAGATTATGCAGAATCGTTGAACGAAGACTTTGACGACCCGGACGGTGCACACTACACGGTCGGAATGATTAAGGAGAACGGATAATGGCTATTAAGACGCTCACGCTTACAATCGCCGAACCGTGGTTCTCGATGATTCGGGACGGAAAGAAAAGGGAAGAGTACCGGGAAATCAAGGATCTCTACTTACACCAGTTCTACAACTACGCCGTGATGCACAAGTTCTTCGGCGTACCTCCGCAGCCATACCACTTCGACCGTTCCCAGGTTTTCCACACAAGGCAGTTCCAGAAGAACTTTGACCTGCTCGTACTTCGCAACGGCTACCGTGCGGACAGCCCGAAGATAACGCTCAAGAACCCGAAAATCCGCGTCGGCACGGGTCGCCCCGAGTGGGGCGCGGAACATGGAAAGCTGTATTTTGTGATTAGCTGGGACAAGGAGATTAAGCAATGACTAAACGTAAGGACAAGGAGCGCATAATGGCTAAAATCGCATACAACGGAATGGAGAAGTTGGATGAAATAACCGAAACGAAAGTATTTGACGAACCGCACGATATGTTTGTTTGGAATAATTCCGATAACGTCCCAACGAGAAGGAGTGTTTGCGCTATAATTCCGTATCGTCATGCAGGTAGTGTAATCACAACAAACGGAGCATACGAACACTGTGCAGAAATTCCCGAAAATCCAGCTCCGCGCATAGCTACAAATCGGGAGCTTGCAAAGTGGTTAGCTCAAGGGAAAGGCGAATGGTGTAACTGCATAGGCGATAGTCAAAGGGCTGCTATTGAGTGGTGGTACGACCAAGGTTATAGCGAAAAAGCCGCAAAAAATGTCTTTGTCCGCAAGTGGGACGACACCGAGTGGCACACTCCCGATGTGGAGTACATGGGGATAACAGAAGTGAAAACATACGAAGATGTCGTGAAAAGGGAAGGCTAAAAAAATGAACAGCAAGCAATTTATCGAAATCCGAAACCTCATTGAAAAGGAATTTTCGCACGCCGTCACAAAGCACCCGAAATTCTGCGACCTCTTTATAAACAAGCAGACGGACTGGGCTAGACTTGAACGCATTATAAAGCGGGAGAACGACGAGAACACGCCGCCATACTATGCCGAGAACATTCTTCTTGAAGAAGTGGCCGAGGCCTTCAACGCCTATTCCAGTGGAGAGCTGGAACATTCCTTGCAGGAGTTTGCACAATGCGGGGCCGTTGTCATGCGTTGTATGGGATTTGTCATTCAGAAGCTGGAACAGGAGAAACAAACAAAAATGGAAAAGGCTAAAAGAAATGGCTAGTAGTATCTACCAAATGGCACGGCAGCGAATCGCCGGAGCAACGATCAAGACGCCGACAAAGAAAGTCACCCTTTCGGAGTGCGGACACCTCGTAAAGACGAAAGAACCGAAGAAACCGAGAGAGAGGCACGAACCGACGCCCGAGGAAATCGAAGAACGGAAAATCAAGCATCGCAAGTATTCACACGAATGGTACTTGAAGCACAAGGCCGAATGTACGGCGAAAAGCAGGGAATGGGCCAGGAACAACCGCGAGAAGACGCGAAACTTTAGCCGGAACTATTACTGGTCGCATCGCGAAGAACGGAACGCGGCATCGAAAAAGTGGCGCGACGATAACAAAGAAATCTATAACGCCCGCATGAGGGCGTACAGGAAAAGGCAAAAAGCGCAAAGACAAGCCCCAAACCCTTAAATTTAGCCCGTTTTCGGGCATTTTTTTGTTTATAAAATTTTTACATACTTTTATAAAAAATATCTTGACAAGTTATAAAGAATTATGTATATTATAGACATAAACAAAACGAGGTAAAACAAAATGAAAACGAAAGAAGAAATCAACAACATGGTCAAGGAAATGGTAATGGCGATTTGTCACGGCGGTTTTGGCAGACTCCAGGCCATGCTCGGCGCAAAGGCTGAAAAAATCACCGACAACAGCTTCCAGTTTTCGTTCAAGATGTTCCGCAAGGCAAACCTCTTCAAGATCGAGCTTGACGAAGGCCGAGACCTCTACAACTGCTACTTCATCAAGCAAAAGAAGTTCACGACAAACGACTTCATCAAGGGCTTAAGCTTCGAAGATGCGAAGTTCCAGCCCGTGACGGTGAAGGAAGTCAAGGGCATTTTTGCAGACCAGGTGCAGGAGTTCTTCGAAACGACCACCGGCCTCCGCACATGCCTATAAGGCGCAACGGCGCACGGGCAACGCCTGAACCCGTAAAAACGAGGTTTTCAACTATTAGAAAAGGAGTAAAATTAATGGGTTATACGACTTTAAGACCGACCAGCATCACGCCGAAGGCGCATGAGCTGGCAAAGGAAGAAGCCAGACGGCGCGAAAATATGGGCATCCCGTCCAGCATTACCGCAGTCATTTCCGAAGCCGTAATCAACAAGTACGGCGAAGGCAACATCAAGAAAGGAGCGAAAAAATGAAAAAGGATAAACTCTTTCTCGCGACAATCAACGGCGAACTTGTAGGCGTAATGACGATGGCAGACGCCATCAAGTATGCCTGGAACATGGATCACGCCACGCTTTCGCTTGAACCAGAACCGGCGCCAGCCGCAAAAGAGGCGTAAACCATGGCAGAACAGAAAACCGTAAATTACAAGTCGCGCAAGTCCCGTTCCGAATTTTCCGTGAAGGGTACGCCGACAAGGGCCTATCTTGCCGTGAGTGGCGAAGTCGCCACTAACCAGAAGGTGCTGAAGCAAATCAGCGATGTGCGTAAAGGCTCTTATGACTTCGCCACCGTTGACTGGATGGCCCGCCAGCTCAAAGAAACCTACTAGAGAATTTCATAAGCAAAAAAAAGACTTTTCACAGGAGACTTTTTAAAATGAGCGAAAACAAAGAACTCAAAACAATCGAACCAATCAAGATTGAAGAAGATTATTCCGTCACCGTCACCCACAAGGAAAACCTCTTGTCCTTTTTCAAGGATGGAGCGAACCTTGACGGCCTTTACAATGTGGTTGAAACAAAGGCCCGCACACTTGTTGCCGATGTAACGACAAAGGAGGGCGTTTCCCAGATCAAGAGCACCGCCCGACAGATTGCGAGCATCAAGAAGCGCGTCGATGACCTGGGCAAGGATATTGTGGCAGAACTAAAGGACTTGCCGAAGCAGATTGACGCTAACCGCAAGAAGTGGCGCGAAGACATGGAAGCCCTGCAAGAAGAAATCCGAAAGCCCGTGACCGAAATCGAGAACCGACAGAAGGAAATCGAGGAAATCAAGGCCACCCACGGCAAGCTGGTGTTGTCCGGCTCCGAAGAAATCAAGGCCGCGATCGTGAACCTTGACAAAATCGAACTTACGGGCGATAAATGGAAGGAAAGTCTCGAAGACGCCTCCGCCGCCGTGACCGCCGAAAAGGGCGCCCTCGAAGTCATGCTTAACGCCGCGCTCAAGAAGGAGGCCGAAGCCCGCGAGCTCGAAGAGCTCCGCAGGAAGCAGGAAGAAGCCGAGCGCATTATCCGCGAGCAGAAAATTCGCGAGGAGGCCGAGCGCAAGGCACGCGAAGAAGCCGAGGCCAGGGCCGCAGCAGAAAAGGCCCGCCTTGAACGCGAAAAGGCCGAGGCCGAACGCAAGGCCGCCGAGGCTGAAAAAGCCGCAAAGGAGGCCATGGAACGCGAAGCGGAGGCACGCATGAACAAGGCAACCGCAAGCGTCGATTTTCCCGTGTTCCAGGGGGCAGCCGCCACGGTCAACAACGGCGCACAAACCGCGACGCCCGGGAAAAGGCCGTCCAGGTGGACCGACGAACAGAAGAAAGTCAACAGCGCAATTCTCGCACGATTTGCCGAAATCATCCGCGCAAGTCTGCCGAAGCACATCGCGGGCCATTCCGACCAGGGCTATGAACTCGCCGCAAACGAGGCCGCAAAGGAAATCATCAAGGCTATCGCGTGCGGGAAAATCGAAAACATCAACGTGAGGTACTAGCAACATGACACAGAAAAGAATCGAAGAAGAACGCGAATTTGCGACCCAGTGCATGCTCGAAAAGTTCGATGAAATGCTTGAAGCCGGAGAAATCACTCAACAGCGCCACGACGAGCTCGTGGCAAAGGTAAAGGGGGTATAACCATGGAATTTATCGAAATAAAGCGCAATGAGGCCGAAAAGGCCGCATGGCTCGAAAAGCGCAAGCACTACGTTACCGGCACGGATGCCGGAAAGCTCATTGGCGTGTCGCCGTTTGGCGGCAAATTCGCCGTATGGCTCGACAAGACGGGCCGCGCCGCGCCCGTTGTCGAAACGCCCGCGATGAAGGCCGGCAAGAAGTTCGAATCGGCAAT
>Ga0247611_10008693_pt1 | contig 12441 bp, 20 predicted proteins | sample 177DNAGHGhighgp2_FD_192422 | JGI IMG/M metagenome (GOLD analysis project Ga0247611, IMG submission 192422) | Sheep rumen microbial communities from Palmerston North, Manawatu-Wanganui, New Zealand - 1770 DNA GHGhigh gp2 | ecosystem: Host-associated > Mammals > Digestive system > Stomach > Rumen... | reverse complement strand
ACTTTAGTTTAAGGAACACCCTCGGGTGTTGAAAAACATCACAAAGACACTACCTATTTTGTAGAATACAGAGATGTGAAGATATGAGTCTGGAAACTCATAAGTAGGATTACAGTGGTGATGCTAATTGAGTATGAGCACCAGTCTTATAAACTGGAGATAGTGAGTGCAAATCTCACCACCACTACAAAGCTCACTAAATTACCAGATTGCTTTTCACAGTGACATTTCAATACAATTATTCTTATACCCCATTTAGTGAGCCTGACCAGACTGTCGTGAGATACTCTGGTTTTCTTTGATTAAACAGTAAATAAATATATTATGGAATATCAAACTGAACAAGTTAATCATCCATCTCATTACAAAAGTTTGGATGGACAAATTGAATGTATTGATGCTATGGTAGCTGCATATGGTAAAGCAAATACAGCTAACTTTTGTCAAATCAATGCATTCAAGTATGTGTGGAGAGCTGGTAAGAAAAGAGACAACTCATTCACACAAGACCTTAAAAAGGCTGTATGGTATCTGAATAAAGCTATAGAACTTTTAGAATATACTGAATAATGTCTGGTGGTCATTTCGATTATGCACAGTTTCATCTTCAACAGATTGCAGAGTCTATTAAAGATGCTATTGACAAGAATTATGTTGAAGTACCAAAAACCGAACATCACTCTTGGGAATATGATGAAATTGGTAATCTCCACGAGTGGGCGAAATACTATTATGCTTATCCTCCAGAAGTAATCAAACAATTCAAAAAGGGATATGAAATCCTAAGAAAGGCATATGTATATGCTCAAAGAATTGATTGGTTGCTGTCTGGTGATGATGGTGAAGACACATTTATTGAAAGACTTAAAAAAGATTTAGATGAATTAAAGAATAACAAAGAATAAAACAATGGCTCCTTAGCTCAACAGCATAGAGCATGTATAATACTATGATGTGGCAAATAAATAAAATAATAAGTAAAGGCGACTATTTGTATGCCGTTATTCCAGAACACCCGAAAGCTACAAAAAACCATTATGTTCTTCTTCATAGAGCAATAATGGAAAATGCCATTGGTAGATTACTTACAGATGATGAAGTTGTTCATCATAAAGATGGAAACAAGAAAAATAATAACATTGAAAATTTAGAATTAATCAACAAAAATGACCATATAAGACTACACAGGTTAAAAAGCGGAAAGAAAACAACAAAGTTAAAATGTCCATGGTGTGGAAAAGAGTTCATAAGATATACAAATGAAACATTTTTACAGAAGCCATCAAAATATAATTGTACATGTTGTAGTGTAACTTGTGGAAGAAAATTGCACAGACACATACAATTACATGGAATCTCTACAGAATTAAAAGAACGTATTGATAATAACGTGATTGATAACTATCGAACCTATAGAGAAATCTAAAACATGGCCCCATAGTTCAACTGTATAGAACATCAGAATTCTAGTCTGAGAGTTGGGGGTTAGAATCCCTCTGGGGTCACTAATAACAATAATAACAACTAAAAACAAACAAAAATGAATAGAGAAGAAGCAATTAAGGTACTTAACTCAAGACCTTATACTAGTGAAGTACGTGAAGCTCTTGAAACCATTATTCCTGAACTTACCGAAAGTGAGGATGAGAGGATAAGGAAAGAGATTATTTCCGCACTCAAATTCGCAAATACGAGCGATGGGGTTTACAATAAACACATTGCCTACCTCGAAAAGCAGAAAGAGCACCAGGATAATTCTGATGCTCTTAACGAAAGCTATTGGGCGGGCATGATTTCTTCGTCAGACAAAGATAAGAATTTAGATGAAATTGCACAAGACTACGTTGACGGTGTAAAGGAGTATAATTCCGAACCTACTTGGGATTTGATACAAACCGCTGTGTGTTATGGGTATCATCTTGGAGCAAATCATCAAATTCTCGATGATGAACATTTGTTTTCAGCAATCCAAGTCCAATTTGCATCTCACGCTAAGGTTGAAAATGGAAAGAGATATGCAAAACTAACTTGGGATGAGTTTAAGAAAATTATCTTTGAACTGTTCGAATCAATCCGCCCTCAAAGCAAAATACACTATTGGACTGAAGAAGAAATTGAACCAATTATAAGTGATTACTTAACGGGTAAAGAACACTATGGTGGCATGATAGCAAGACTGAGGTGCTTAAAGCCAAAATCTTCTTGGAAACCCAGCGAGGAACAAATGAAGGCATTGAATGCTTTGAATTTATATGGAAACCTTTCCTATGTGGGCCAACAAAACCAACTTATCTCGCTTTATCAAGATTTGAAGAAACTGATGTAAACCAATAGGGTGCGGAAAGAGGGAGGGTGAAGTACTTAAACCTGATAGACACCGGCTCGCGCCCTTTTATTAATTTAGTTATGAAATTTCCAAATAGAGAATACATGGATTTCTTGTATTGGTTTGGTTGCTATACTACTAGCTGGTGGCTGGGGAATATATGTATCGAGAACAAAGAACTAAGACATGAATAGCCATGAAATATATTGACGCAGAAAAACTAAAAGCCGAGATTGAAAGGCATATACCTCAAGAGCAAGGTTTTGGAGATGGGGGCGAAGAATATGGATATAAATGTGCCTTGAAAGACATCAAGAGATTCATCGACTCTCTCCAGCAAGAAATGTGGAAACCCAGTTATGAGCAAATGAAGGCACTCGAAGTCGCTGGCAAAACCTTCGCTTCGTTCAAAGAACTTAATATGAACACGCAGAGGGCTTGGAAGATTTTCCATGAACCGCTTGAATCCTTGGGTAATGACTTGGCAAAACTGATGAAGTTATGAAATACATTAACGCAAACCTCTTGCGAGAAGAATTACAAAAGCTAAAGAACGAATTAAAAGTCGAGAATTACTACCTTGATAATTCAGAGCAAGCAGTTGGATATGAAAATGCTTTGAATGATTTTAAATCGCTCATTGACTCTCTTCAACAAGAACCTCTAATTCACACTGAACTCTGTACTTTAATTGCTTGTGACATCATTCAAGCCACTGCAAAAAGAGCCATTGAGAAACCACAAGATAAGGATAAGGAAGAAGATTTGATGATTAAGAAGATGGACTATCTCAATATGCTTGAGAATGGTTTTTCCAAGCAGAAGCTGCCAGATGTGAACTTAGAGAAAGAGGTTGAGAAATATCTATTAGACAATGCTGACTTTGTAACCAAGTCAACTTCAAAGGAAATGGTTAACACACTTGCACGTCACTTCTACGAGCTTGGAAGAAATCAAGTCCTTCAAGAACTCTATAAAGGAAAAATTAAACCATTTGACAAGATAGCTGCCGCATGGCTTGATGATGAATAAAAAGACAAGGAGGGATAACTATGGCAATTGCAGAAACAATAAAGATTGAGGTTGAATATGAGGATGATGGAACTATTATCTTCGTAGATATTGACAAGGAAGATATCATACTTGTAAGAAAAGCCCTCGCATATCTTCATAAACAAGAACAAGAAGAAAAACAGAAAGCCAGAAAACTTGCATCGACCTGCCGTAATTGTCAATTCTCTCAACAGAGGGCCAGCTACGACAACACTCTTTGTTGCTCTAAGAGAATAGTAAACAAATACTACAAGAAAGTAGTTAGACCTACTGAAACTTGTGAATTGTTTAAACGAAAGGAGGACAAGTAAATGAATGGATGGAGATTTACAAAAGTATGGCAAGTTGACCACAAACTTGTTATTGCTGATACTGTCAATGAGGCAGTAGAATTATTCAAGACCTATATGGGGAAAGATTATTCTGATGAGCCTTATGAGATAAGGCGTATTGGGACAACCACAGCAATGTGTGACCATAACGCTTTAATCAAGGAGGAATAAATATGGCATATTTTCCAGCACATTGTGACTATAATTGCATAGAATGTTCACAGAACAAATGTGGGTGGTGTGCATTTCGTGACTGCCCCACAGGAGGTGAATCAGTAACAGTTACAACTCAGCCAGCAACTATAAATCCTTACAATTATTCGACAACAATAAAGGAGGACAAAGATGGAAGCACCTGATAAGATTTATGTTAACCCAGACCTTGATTGTCTGTGGACTGACGAGTGTCCTGGTGACGTTGAGTACATCTGCAAGGACACTCTGCTGAAGTGGGCACAAGACTTTAAAGCAAGAACGGGGTGGTATGAAATTGAGGTGGCAATGGATGACCTAATAGACAAACTCAATTCGATGTAATATGTTTGGATTCCTTATTTTCTATTATTGTTTCAGTGTCCTTTTTATGATAGGGTATGCTGATTTTGATGAACTTGATGGATTTTGGTGTTGTGTTTTAGGAATAGCTGCTTTATTCATATTTGCACCACTGGTTTTTCCTTTTAATCTTGGAGCTGTTATAGGTAAAATAGATAAATAAACACTATGACACAGGAAGAAAAACAACTTTTGTTCAAGGACCTTTGCGGAAGGTTGCCTTATGAGGTAAAAATCAATATTAAGAGTGATTATACTCGTGAAATGGAAGACACAAAGCTCACTCCATACCATCTTGACGGTCTTGGGTACAATGTTGAGTATAGAAATCTTCGTCCTTATCTCCGTCCAATGTCAAGTATGACCGAGGAAGAGTGGGATGAATATGGAGATTTGTATGACCCTTTTAGAGATAAACAAGAATTCCATGAGATTATAGATTGGCTCAATACTCATCATTTCGATTACCGTGGGCTGATTGAGAAGGGATTGGCATTGGAAGCACCTGAGGGGATGTATAAAACTGAATAGATATGACTAAGTTATCCATCTTAAAACATAAGATAATTCGTGCATATAAAAACCCGAAAAACTGGGAATATTCAAGATTTAAGGGATACCCAGAAAGTACTTATTTTGGATATGAATCGCTAAAAGACTGTATAAATGATACAGTAAAACAGTATATCGCCTTTTATGGGAAAGGATTAAAAAAGTGGAGGTATAACTAATGATTACCGAAGATTACGTTTCTTTTGAAACAGCCAAACTCTTGAAAGAAAACGGATTCCCACAAGAATATGACATATATCATTCTATGGTATATAACGAAGAAGATTATGAAGATGAATATGAAGTTCAAAGAATGGTGATAGAAACCAGACTTGTAAAAGCTGGAACATTATCTTCATACCCCGTTGGTGTTCCTGACCCTAAATGTTATTGTCCGACACTTCAAATGGCAATGAAGTGGTTGAGGAAGCACAGTTGGGTGGTGTGTGTTATCCCACTAACCTTTTATTGCGGTGAAGTCGTTTCTGAATGGGGATATAACATTTGGGCGGATGATAATCTTGAAATTAATGAAGATAATACACCAAAATTTAAAACATACGAAGAAGCCTGTGAAGCGGCCATTAGGTATTGTCTTAAAAAATTAATTTAATTATGACAAATATAGAAGCGCTTATCAAGTTTGTTGACAGACTCATTGACAATGCCACAGAGACTGATGATGATGGTGTTGAATACTTCAAAGACCTTAATATTCCAGCCTGTGAAATTACTGACCTCCACGAGAGGGTGATTAAGGCAAAGGATGAATTGAGGTCTAAAAAGGAAGACAAAGTGTGGAGCATATATAAATTATGTATGGAAGCAAACTTTGATTCCAGAGAGTCTTTAGATAAAGCTATAAAGACTGTTAATTACTTTAACACTAATTATACAGACAAATAAAGGTACTTTGTATCTTCATTTCATTTTTGTTGTTCCCTTCCTTGTGGAGATTACTGCAAGGAAGGGTTTTGAATCTACTTACAATAAAATATCATGGCAAGAAGAACATCACAAAGACCAGCTCCACCCAAATGGACTGATGAAGAGGACCAGATTCTCATTGAGAATATTGGTAGAAATCCTCTAAACCTGAGAATGTGTTTCGTCACTGTAAGCACACTTATCAGAAGAACACCTTCAGCTTGTTCCTCAAGATGGTATGGAACATTATCCAAATCCAACAGAAAGGAGCACACAGCTATCATTACAATGGGAAGACATGTTGCTGTAAGGAATAAGAAGAGATTTAAGGAGGGAATGGATATGATTGAACTTACTGCGGGATTCTTCCAAAGAGTGCTTGATTCTCTTTACATCATAATCAACGGACATGAATAGAGAAGATTATGTAGAAGAAATAATCTCTCTTGCAAAAACCAAGAATAACATACTTATCCAGTGGCCAACAGGTATTGGTAAATCAAGATGTGCACTTGAAGTAATTAAGGAATATTGCATGTCACCTTATGATACAGGTGTTGTGTTTCCTAAATACCTCATTGTCATACCAAAACTTGTACTGATTGATAACTGGAAAAAAGAAATCATTACATGGCTTGGTGAAGATAAGCTTTCGTTTTTCAGCTTTGTGACATACCTTTCATTGTATAAGGCTATGGACCAATATTGGGATTGTATAATCTTCGATGAAGGTCATCATTTTACTGAAAGATGTAAAGAGTGGTTTATTCCTGAAAGGGCATCAAGGGTTTTGGTATTGTCAGCAACTGTGAAAAGGGAAGTGAAAGAGAGGTTGCGTGAGGCAATACCAAACCTTTGGTATCATAAGATAGGGACACGAACAGTTATTGATGAAGAAATTCTCCCAGACCCTACGGTATTCCTTATTCCATTATCATTACAATCAGTTGTTGGAACATTTGTTTATGTAAAAAATCCTAAAGGCAAAGGAAAACTGAAAGTAAGCTATAATGGAAGATGGCCGTTCATTAAGAGAAAGGAGAGAATTGAGATTGTATGTACCGCTGAACAATGTCATTCTCTTTACTGTGAAGATGTTGAGTATTGGAAGAAACTATTCAAAAGTACACAGCAATTCTGGGCAAAGAACAAATGGTTACACCTTGCTGGGGAAAGGCTTTCTTGGTTATCTTCCATAAAGACACCTCTTATTAAGGATATTCTCAAAGAACTTGATAACTGTAGGACACTTACATTTTGTTCTTCCATAGAACAAACTGAACAACTTGGAAAGAACAACATTCATTCAAAGAACCAAGCTGAAGGTATTGAGAATCTCAAAGCCTTTAATGAAGGCAGAGTGAATCATATTACAGCATGTTCAATATTGAATGAAGGTGTGAATCTGTCAAGTTGTCAGGTTGGAGTGTTTGCCGGCCTTAATGCATCTGAGATTATGGTAAAGCAGCGTCTTGGAAGAATCCTCAGACATCCAAATCCATTGATTATTCTCCCTTATTTTATAGGTACAAGAGATGAGGAGATTGTCAATAAGATGAAGGGAGATTACAATCCAGACCTCACTAAAACCATACCCTTACAGGAACTGAAGAGGGAAATAATAAACTTTATAAATAATGAAACTAACCATTGACTCAGCAGTCATTGATAAATATAATATGACTGTTCAAGAGTTTCTTACTCTTATGCTGGTCATTCACAGAGTTAACCTTAATGAAGCAAAGAAAGCCCTTATATCAAAAGGGTATGTGATTAGTGCCATTGATTTTGACTCTGGGACTGACTTTGAAAGAACCAAGCTTGGTGTTGATACATATAACAACATCATCCTTGAGAGTTCTCCACAGAATATGGCTACTGAGGAAAGACTGAAGAATCTTGCAACAAAACTGAAAGAGATATATCCTAAAGGTAAAAAGGATGGTACTTGGTATTGGGCTGATGGCGTTGCTGTGATTGCAAGAAGGCTTCAGATATTCTTCCATAAGTATGATAAGAAGATGGAACTTACCGATGAGCAAATCATTAAAGCTACACAGAAATATGTAGATGAAATGATTGGTAAACCTGATATGAGACTTCTTAAGTATTTCATATTCAAGGAAGCCATTGGTAAGGGTGGAGATGTTGAACCAACATCAGACTTGTTGTCTTATATTGAAAATATAGACCAAGTTGATGAATCTTCTGAAGATAACTTTGTAACCTTGTTCTGATATGGAACTGATTGACAGAGTACTTCATTATCTCCACGAGAGGAGGGAAAGGAATATCAGAGGTGAGATAAATTGTATTCCTTCACCATTGAAGGGATTTAGGAGTGAGTTTGTTGGTATTGAGAAGGAGAGATATTATATCTTGACTGGTAATCAAAAATCAGCAAAATCCCAATTCACTTCATTCATGTTTATCTTTCATCCTCTGATATATGCCTTTCAAAATCCAGCCAAACTCAGAGTCAAGATATTTTATGCTCCTTTGGAAGAGTCTCCTGACCAAGCGGTTATGAGATTCATAAGGTTTATCCTTTTTGTATATTCAAATCAAAAGGTCAGAATTGACCCACAGTTGCTTGAATCAACTGTTGAGAAGAAAGCTCTTCCAAAGGAGATACTTGATTTACTTGACCAATCTCCTTATAAGGAACTTCTTGAGTTTTATGAATCTCATGTAGAGTTCATAGGTGAAAAGAATCCTACGGGAATCTATAAACGGTGTGTAAAATATGCCATTGAACATGGTACAAGAGAACAGGAGGAAATAACCGTCAAGGATGAGTTTGGTCAGGAAGTTAAGAGGAAACAATTCAAGAGTTATACTCCAAATGACCCTGATGAATATGTCATTATTGTACTTGACCATTTTGGTCTGCTTGGTCTGGAATCAGGAATGAATCTTAGGGACACCATAAAGAAAATGTCCAATTACTTTATGGAGTTACGGGATTATTATAAATTCATTCCTGTTGCAGTTCAACAGCAAAGTGTTGAGAATCAATCTCTTGATGCATTTAAGCTGACAAGAATCAGACCAACTCCAAGTGGTCTTGCAGACTGTAAGGATACAAGATATGACTGTAGTATGATGCTTGGTCTGTCAAATCCTTATGCAATGGAAGTAAAGAACTTTCTTGGTTATGATATAACCAAACTGAAAGACCATCAAAGATTCTTTGAAGTGGTACTGTCAAGATTTGGTGCTATGAATTCAATCAAGGCACTTTATTTTGATGGTGCAGTATCATATTTTGATGAACTTCCAAAGCCCAATGACACTGCATTTCTTGAAAGGATATACAGGTACATAAACACGTTGAAAGAGGAAAAACAGAAAGAAATTCCTGTTGAATCAGTGTTCTTAACTTTATCAAAACTTATTAGAAAAGTAACGGGGAATGTCAGAGATAATCATTAACTTTGAGTTCCTATAAAAAGAAGAATATGGCAATAACTGAACTACCAACTGAGAGAAGTAAGGTTGAAAATTACAACCCGAAGCTTCTTGTGTTGCTGGGAAGACCCAAGGCTGGAAAGTCATCACTGATGGCATCCCTTGAGAATAACCTGATTCTTGACCTTGAAAATGGTTACAGGTCACTCCCAGTTATGAAGCTACAAGTGAGAAGTGCAAGGGATTTCTTTGATGTAAAGAATCTTCTTGCAAAAAAGGCCAGTGAGACTGGTAATGTACCTTACAAGTACATAACTATTGACAATGCTACAAGGCTTGAGGAAATGTCCCTTGCACTTGCAGCACAGTATTATAGAGGCACTCCGATGGGTGCTGGATGGGGCATGCTCAAAGACTCCAAAGGCATGCCAATCATGAGAGATGGAAAACCAGCTCCAGACCCTAAGGCTGATGTGAGAATGCTCCCCAACGGTGCTGGTTATACATATCTCAGAAAGGCTGTCAGAGACCTCATCGTCATGTTTGAGCCTTATTGTGATACCCTTATCCTTGTATGTCATGTTAAAGACAAGCAGATTCGCAAGGATGGCAAGGAAATGAACGAAATGTCTGTTGACCTTGCTGGAAAGACTGGTGACATTATATGTGGTGAAGCTGATGCAATTGGGCTTGTTTACCGCGAGGGAAATAAGACTTACATCAGTTTTGAAGGTGGTGATGATACCATCAAGGAAGCAAGACCTCTTCATTTGAGGGGCAGGAAGTTCTGTGTTGCTGAAAGTGATGAACAGAACAATCTTAAGATTGACATGTCACAAATATTCATTGAATCAAAAGAAAGTTAATTATCCTTCTGTGGCGGAAAGGTAATTGACAAAATCAAATAACTAACAAACAAACCTTTATTATGCAAAAGATTACTAAAAATGTTGATGCCCTTGGTTTTGACAAGTGGCAGATTGCTGATGTGAAGCGTGCTTATGCTTCTAACAAGACCACTTATACCAAGATGAACCGCCTTGCCGAAAAAATCAAGGCTCTTGGTGAGCAGTATGAGCAGCTTAAGGCAGAACTTGCTGCTTGGGAAGGTCCTGTGGCAGTGATTTCCAACAAGGTTCTTGGTATGGAACTTACTTCACAGGAAGTTCTGGCTTTCCATAAAGAGCCAAAGCTCTTTGCTGAGAGATTCCCTGAGCACCCGAAGAGCGCTGAGATTCTTTCATCCCTCGCGGAGGCTCCTGAAGCTCCGGCAGAAGAGACTGGAGAGGGAACTGCCGAAGAGCCTGAAAGCACAACAGCTGAACCTGTAGAAGGTGCGTTCTAAAGTTTAATACTAAACTGAATTAAAATGACTAAAATCAAACTTCCCAACACTCATGTTCTCATGGCCTTTGGTAAGGTTCGTGAGACCAAGGAGTCTTCAAGGGATTTCTTTACTGGTGTTGCAGCTGGTAACATCATTGCTGTGAACCCTACAAGGGCAGAGCAGAACAGTATCCTTAAGAATGATTCAAACCTTGAGCCAATCAACTATGTTGATACCGCCAAGGTGAAGGATTCCAAGGGTAATGAAGTTGAAGTTCCTCGTGTGAGAGTTACTTTCATCTTCAAGACTGACCCCAAGATTGCCTGCAATAATGGTATTGAAATGACCCAGTTCGTGTCGTTCTTTATCAGCAAAGGTTACCTTTATTCTCACAAGGATGGTGTAACCAAGGTACAGGTGATTGACCGTTTTGGTAACACCGCTTGGGTAACTTCTGAAGAGCTTAAGGAGCACAAGATTCCTACATATACAGTCAAGAGTGGCCCTCATGCAGGTGAGGTCCGTGAGACTCACATCCATCCTCAGTATCGTCCCGCTTATATTGGTGAGCCTGACCTTACTGCAAACATCAAGGCTTTCCTGAATTTCCCTCGCCCGGACAACTGGGATAAGGACAATCAGACTTATGTCTTCAAGACCAATGAAGCAGAGCTTGCTGAAAGTGACTGCCGTCTTGAAGTGAGTGACATTGAAGCCATGTTCAAGGGTGATTTCAGTGTTATCAAAGATGCTATTATGGGTGCTCCCATGAATGCTTATAAGCTGATGTTTGGTGTGCGTACCAAGAATGATGGTACTCTCCAGCAGGCAGTTTATACAAGAGAGCCTCTTGCCCTTGCAGTGATGAGCTACAAGACCCTTGAGAAGGACCTCTTGGATGATGCATCTGCCAACCCTCCGAGACATCCAGACACCTATTATAAGCCGGGTCCTCTTGAGAAGTATTCAGTGCAGCCCACTGATTACAGTCAGGTCTCAGAAGCTCCTGCACAGGAAGTTGTGGAGGACCTTCCGCCAGACACATCTCCGTTTGGAGACCCAGAATTCTAAAAGACTATAAGGGTTTGATTACATAAAGATAAAATCCCGTGATTGCTAAAGGAAAACCAGCCCTTGATAAGGATTCAGTATTATCTCAAGTATCAGATATTGAACTCCTTATTAAATATTTTCCTCAGGTTACTGAAGTTCCAATGGTTATATCTTCACCATTGAGAAAGGATGTACATCCTTCATTCAGAGTATATTCACCTGATGGTACAAGGATAAGGTGGTACGATTATGTCACGGGAGAAAGCGGTGGGATTATTGATTTATTGCAAAGAACCCTGTCAGTAACATTCAGTGAGTTACTGACAATTATAAAAAAGGATACTACTTATGCAGGGAGACTTGCAATAAATCAAAATCCTACTAAAAAAGTCCGTATTAACAGTACAGACACTTCTTGTCAGGTGAGGAGCCAAATGCGTAAATGGGAAGAATATGATTTTCAGTATTGGGAATCTTATGGAGTACCTCGCAGATGGCTCCTTCATTCTGACATATATCCAATTTCACATATATTTATCATAGGCAATACTGGTTATGTAAAGACTGTGAAAGCAGATAAATATGCATACACTTTCATAGAGAGAAAGGATGGAGTGTGCAGTGAGAAAGTGTATCAGCCTTTCAACAAGAATGGAATGAAATGGAGGTCTGGTCATGACAGTTCTGTATGGGATTTGTGGACCAAGTTGCCTCCGCGAGGAGAGAAATGCATCATAACTTCCTCAAGGAAAGATGCTTTGTGTGTTTGGGCAAATTCTGGAATACCATCTGTAAGCCTTCAAGGAGAAGCTGTTGGTGTAAAACCTCAAGTGATGAATGAGTTGAAGAGTAGGTTTAAAGAGGTTTATGTGTTGTATGATAATGACTTTAAAGGCGAACAGAAT
>Ga0247611_10008692_pt1 | contig 12441 bp, 20 predicted proteins | sample 177DNAGHGhighgp2_FD_192422 | JGI IMG/M metagenome (GOLD analysis project Ga0247611, IMG submission 192422) | Sheep rumen microbial communities from Palmerston North, Manawatu-Wanganui, New Zealand - 1770 DNA GHGhigh gp2 | ecosystem: Host-associated > Mammals > Digestive system > Stomach > Rumen... | reverse complement strand
TTCTTCTTCGGCAACAACTTCATCGAACGGTACTTCTTCACGTCCGTTTGCGACGTTTTCAAGTGCTTCTTCATGCAGCTTCATTTCTTCTTCGGCTTTCTGATGCACTTCATCGTCGTGTCTTGCGTTGCGACCTTTTCTTGCACGTGGCTTTTCCACGTCACCAGCCTTGGTTTCGGTTTCAGCCTTGATTTCATCATCAGACTTTGCACCGTCCATTCCGTAGTAATTGCGGATGACATCATCCACGAACTTCAGGTCATTTTCGATGGAATAATCCTGAAACATTCCCATTGGTGACTTGACGGTGTTCTTGCCGGAATTCTGTGTCAAGAAGTAGTAATTGCCTTCGTTGACCTGTGTCTGAAGAACGATGGTGAAAAGACCTTCGATTGTAATCTTTTCACGAAGCAACTTTCCAATCAGCTTGATTGTCGTGATGCCGTTTTCAAGTGTTTCCGTATGTGTAAGGAAGTACACATTCACGTCTTCAGGCATTTCGTTCACGTGGTTCAAAATGGTGAAGTAGTTGTCACCGAAGTCGTTCCATTTATCCCAACCGGCTTCCTTGATTCGGTTCATGTAAGGAACTGACAGAATGTATTGGAAATCATCAACAACGATGACCTTCTTTCCATCTGCAACAGCCTTGTCCATGAACTGTGTGATTTTTCTTGATTCCGTCGCACCGTTCAAGGTGTCGAACTTTCCACGAAACGGAAGTGGTTTTCCAACCGGATTCACGATTGCAATTTCATCGGATCCGAAGTTTCGCATTGAAGTGGACTTTCCTGTTCCACTTTCACCCATGATCAAAATTTTGTTTGCCATTAGTCTTCGTCCTTTCTGTTCTTCTTGTTATCTTTGCTTATCAATGACACGGCAACGATTGTCAGACAGATGATTGCCGTGATGATGACACCGTTTGACATTATTCTTCACCAGCCTTTCCGTCATCCGAACCGCCTTCCTGAACGTGGCTTGCCCACATATCAGCCCAATGAATGATCATCTGAAGTGGTGTTTCCTTGCCTTTCAAGTCGTACTTCATGTAGTCGTACAGACCGTCATGACATAAGATTGCCCATTCTTCGTCTTCAGTAAGGTCAACGAACAGTGTTGCAAGTTTGACCGACCTGATTGCGTGTGGTACGGCAGATAAATCCGGATTGCGTTTGAACGGTTTTGCTTCGGACACCTTGCCGGACTTCAGAACGTTGTCAACATACATCTGTTTGCCGTAGTCACCGACTTTTCCAAGGTCATGAAGAAGTGCTGCAATTGCGATGGAATCACGGATTTCTTCATATGCCTTTTCACCAAGTAAGGCAAGACCGATTCTTTCGGCATTCAGGAACACGTTGACGGAATGTTCAAGAAGACCACCTTTCTTGCACAAGTGATTTCCACCGCTGCAAGGTGCTTCCAGGAATCCGATTTCCTGAATGTACTGAAGAAGGTCTTTGATTCCTTCACGTTTGGTGTCAAGTAAGGCATCACGGAACACGTCAACACACTTGATTGTCGTTCCATTGGACAGTGTGGTTGTGACGGTCTGTGGATCCCACTTTTCGACCTTTTCTTCCTTGGTTTCGGCATCCTTGACCACTTCTTCGGTCTTGGTTGCCGGTGCTTCGTTTGTAGGTGCTGGTGTTGTTTTCTTTGGCATACTCTTACTTCCTTTCTTTGTTGGATGGTTTTTGTATATCAATCGGAAACCTTTTGGATTCCGTCTTGACCGTTGGTACAATCTTTCGACATAAGTTCTTGAATGTTTCGAAGTCTTCCGGATACAAGACCATTGCGATTCCGTCAGATTCTTCAATCTTTCGGATGTTGTATTCCTGAAGTTTCGTTGGTTTGTTCGGATGAACCTTCAGTTCAATTCCGAAGAAGTGACCGTGTACACACGCAATCACATCCGGAATGCCTGATTTCGTATAATTGTTTCCATCCTTTGCGATTCCAGCCCAATACTTGACGTACCATATGCCTTCATCCTTCAAGAACTGTTCGACTTTCTTTTTGAACTGTGTTTCGTTCATTGTTCTTCCTTTCCGTTGCAGAAATAATGATCACCGACCTTTTCCCACGGTTCACCGTATGGAAGATAACCTTCCGCACTGAAGTACATCACTTCGGTGTTTGTCTGAAGGTCACATTCAAGGTCGATTGCCTTGTATGTGTCTTCAGATGGTGTGACTTTGTCGATTCTTCCATCTGTGACCACCGCAAATTGATGTTCCTGGTATATGACATCAATCACGTTGTCAGGGAATTCATCTGAATCCACACGATTGAAAACCACATCAACGACCAGCTGTCTTCCGTACACGTCTTGATTTCCGGCTTCAGCTTCAACGCAATGTGCCAACACCGTGTATTCTTCAGGTGTCAGATATCGGAAACACTTGTCAACGTTCTGTGTATGGATGAACATTTCGATTGATTCCGACGTTGTTCCGACATCTTGCGTATTGATTCCGACGTTGTCTTCACCTATAATCACAACCGGATAAATTTCAGGATCCGGTCGAAGGTCTGCTGCCGGTGAACGATGATTGACGGCATATATTGAAATCGGAAGACCGATTGCGATACCAATCAATGCACTGATGATGTTTTCTTTGATTGTGTGTCTTCTTGGATTTTCAAGTCTGTCCAAAATCCGCTTCAAAAAGGTAATCATTGTATTCCTTTCCTATTCGTAGGTTGTCCAGGTTTCTTTCTTCGATGGTTTTCCGTGCCAATAAGTAGTAATAAAGGCAATTGTTGTTCTGACCGATACGGTGCGTACGTTTCTTTGATTGTTCCCACAACGCACAACTTCCTTTGCCGAACGGCAATGTGTAATACACTGTGATGTGTGCTTTCTGAAGGTTCAAACCCATCGCACCGGATTGATACTGTACGAACGTGATGGAATTGTCTTCATCTTCGTATGCGTGAAGGTCTTTGAACTGACCGTTCACAACTGACCTTGGTCTATCACCGATGACCGTGTACATCGCATACAATTCTTCATAAAAGTTGTAAAACACGATGATCCGTTCTTCGGTGGATTCAATCAGGTCTTGGAAGGCTTGCAGCTTGTCTTCGTTGTACTGACCGCACAACTGACGTGCATACAACATCTTCGTCAGGATGCAATCACCGACAAGTTCGATTCCGTCCTTTGTGGTGACAATGGATTCCTTCATGAATTCGAAGTATTCCTTTGTCGGCTTCACATACAGATTGATTTCTGTCTGTTCCGGAAGGTCGAAGGCTTCTTCGGTCTTCATGAAGATTGCACCGTGGTCAGCAAGTTTCCGACGTAATCGGTCTGTGTTCTTGTATCCGACCACCACTTCACGTTTGAATCCGGTCGAACCATCTTCAATCCATTCCGTTTCGACATATGACCGGAAGTATGCGTCCTTGGATATTTCCCAACCAAGAAGGTGAAGTTGTGTCCACAACTTTTCGTACTTTCCGGATGTCGGTGTTCCTGATAACAAGACCACGTTGGAAGGTGTCATTTTTAGCACGTATTTCGTCCGTTTTGCCGTTTCATTTTGGATTAGCTGTGATTCATCCAACATCAATGTGAAATCACGTAATTCGTCCAAATTTCGACGAAATACAAGGTCATAATTGATAACCCCAATCATCGGATCTGCCGGTCTTCCTTCGTTGCGTTTCCAATTTCCTTCCAGGAATACTTTCAAAGTCTTGTCGTTTGTCAGGTCGAATGTTCTGAATTCCGGATAATTCGTACGGAAATGTTCAACCCAATCTTCAACCTTTGATTTCTGACAGATGACCAACGTTGTTTTACTTCCAAGTGCTTTCACCTTTTCGGATCCGATGAAGGTCTTTCCCAAACCCATGTCATAGTAGTATGCGACACGGTTTTGATTTTCAGTTTTCAAAAGTGCTTCTTTTTGATGTTCAAACAGTTTCATGTTCATTCACCTTGATTCCGGTATATTCTTCGAATTTCACCGAACTGATGAAATATGAATACTTGCTGGAAGTCTTGACCGCATATCCGAAAGGGAAAATCCCTTGTTGCAATCCCATATACAGAAATTCCACATTCTTGTTCATCAGTTTGGCTGCAACGGCAACCGGAACATTAAAGACTTTCATCTTCATCACCTTCTTCAAGTTTAGAATTCGATACTTTCACGGTAAAAAAATATACCGGTATGAATTCCGTCATGATGTCAAGGATGTCGCAAGCACGAAGGATTTCTGATTGCTTGAAATCAACCTGACCATTCAGTTTTGCATATAACGTTGTCTGTGACCAACCCATCGCATCACCAAACTTCAATTCACTTCCGCATACTTCACGGATTTTTCCACGAAGCATTGAAAAATCAAACTTTATTTCCATTCTTTACGTCCTTTCATAGCCATATTTCATCGTTTTCATCAAAAATCTGACATAAAATGCATTCAACCACATCAACAACGATTGAATTACCGGCTGCATGGAATATCTGTGTGTCTGACACCTTACCATCAACAAGTGATTGCCAATCTTCATCGGTGAATCCGGTCAACCGCATACATTCCTTCGGTGTCAGCTTTCGGATCATCAGTTCATCGTCCTTCATGACAACCCCCCCCCATCATCGGTGACGTTGTCAACGTTTGTGCGACCTGGTGTCCAACACGTCCACGTCTTGTTGTGCTGTTCGGATACGACAGATTCACTGAATCACCTTCATATGCTTCCGTGTATCCTTTCTTCGTTGCTTCCTTTATCTTCAGGAACTTCAATTCCGTTTCTTCGGTAAAATCTTCGAAGGTGACGTGTCCGTTCCGAAGTTTGATGAAGTTGTCCACCGGATTCGTTCCAGGTGTCACGTTGATGGTGTTTGCAACATCTTGGTTCGGTCTATTGATGTTTGACAAGAATCGTTCCTTCCTTGGAAACTTGGTTTTCTTTGCACCACGTCCAAGGCAATAATCCCACATCGCTTCCGACAAGAAGTATTTGTCATCAACCTTATCTTCAAGAAGGTCAATCATCTTGGTCTTCAGTTCCATCGGATCCGGAAATTTGAACAGACCGTGGTCAACATCCTTCCTGATTGACACAATGAACACCCTTTCACGATGTTGTGGTATTCCGTAATCTGAAGCATCAAGCACTTTCCAATAATTGTTGTATCCGGCTTCTTCAAGCGAACGAAGGACTATGTCGAATTCCTTCTTGAATCGTGCGGATGTCAGATTCTTTACGTTTTCCGCAATCGCAAATTGTGGTTGTGTGTGTGTGTTATGATCCGCAAGGCATCGAAGAACAGACCACTTCTTGTCTTGTTTCCTTCTTCATCTTCGAATCCTTTCAGATTTCCGGCAATGGAAATGTCCTGACAAGGGAATCCGTAAGAAATGAAGTCGATGTCTTTTGGCAGCTTTGTTTCGTCAATCTTGGTGATATCACCGAAATTTTTGGATTCAGGCACGTGATGAATCAACGAATAACTTTTCGATGCGTGTTTGTCTATTTCACAATATCCAACCAAGTCGTAAGGGATCCGAAGATTCTGCATTGCCTTTTCGAATGCACCGATGCCACTGAACAATGAAAGATATTTAATCATTTATCATATCCATCAAATTCATGTATTCTTCATCGTCAATTTCACCGGACATCAGACCAACGTCGATTGCACGTTGTACTTCGAATGTGTCGATATTACCTGAACGGTAATCATCAATGATTTTCAAAAGTCTTGCCATTCAATGAACCTTCCTTTCTTGTGTTTTAGTATCGTTTTGTAAACCGATAACTGAATGATAGTATAGTTTTCGATACTTGTCAACACTTTTTTAATCAATTTCTAAACTTTTCTTGAAAATATGTTTAGAAATGTATATAATGAAGGCACAATATAAATAAGAAAGGAAGTGTGTACATGAACGATTTCAGCCGACGTTTGCAACACATGATGGACGAAAATCTTCTTCAGGCTGTTGACATCGTCACCAGGTCGAACGGATACATCACGAAATCCAACGTGTCACAATGGTTGAATGACCGGTGCAAGCCGTCTTCGAAAAAGGTTGCCGTGCTTTCGGACATCTTCAATTGCAATCCGAATTATCTTCTTGGTCTGACAGATGATCCGACACCACCAAACATGGAACAGCTTACCAACGAAGCAAAACTGTGTGACCTGATGTCGAAGTGTTATGGAAGGGAATCATACAGAATTGTCAAATTGTACCTGACATTGAATGAAGAAGGCAGAAAGGCAGCATTCAAACGTGTCGAAGAACTGACACGGCTGGAAGAATATGTAAAAAGGGATCCTTCTGCCGGAAGGAAGGTAATGTGATTTATTATGATTTCAAAAATTACACATGATTACACATATTACACATATTTCCTATACTACTATATATTACTTTTTAACGTCGTATGACGATGAAATTTACTTCAATTATAAAGAAGTCAAAATCATGTGTAATTAGTGTAATTTCCTTTGAAAATACTGACTTTCATGTGTAATTTTTGATGTGTAATCAACTGTAATATGATGTGTAATTAAAAAGAAAACGGATCCGATGTTGCGACCATCGAATCCGTCATGTAAATACATCCAACCGAACCATCCAACGATTGAACATACTTCCTTTTCTATTATATCAATCCTTGGAAGGTCTGACAATTGAAAGGATTGATGTTCTATGTCAAAATTCAAACGTCTGCCGAACAACTTTGGAAACATATCACGTCTTCCAGGTAAACGACGGAATCCGTATCGTGTCCGTGTCTGTGTTGGAAAGACCTTGGACGTGGAAAACGAACGTGTCATCCGTAATTATGAAGTTGTCGGATATTTCCCAACATACGAAGATGCCTTGATGCATCTGACAGAATATCACAAACATCCATATGACATTGATTCTGCAACCATCACGTTTGGTGAAGTCTTCGAACGATGGTCTGATGAAGCATATCCATCAATGTCGAAATCCAACATTCAATCATACAATGCAGCATTCAAGGTGTGTGGATCCATAACGGACAGACCATTCGTGAATATCAGATATCAGGAACTTCAGAACGTCATTGATACATCCGGAAAGAATTATCCCACACTTCGAAAGGTGCTTTTGTTGTTTCATATGTTGTATAAATGGTGCGGAAAAAATCAGATTACTGACAATAATCAGGCACAATATGTCGATATTCGTCAGTATAAAGACAAAAATCCGAATAAAATCGACCGAAATCCGTTCACAAGTGACGAAATCGACACATTGTGGAAGTGGTCTGATACAAACGACTATGTCAAAATCATTCTGATCATGTTGTATTCCGGTGTCCGTCAAGGTGAACTTCGTGACCTGAAGAAAGAAGATGTCCACTTGGAAGAACGATTCTTCAGTATAACGAAATCCAAAACACCAGCCGGAATCCGAAATGTACCAATACATGACAGAATACTGACATATTTCGAACAGTTTTTGAACAGAAATGTGCAATCTGAATACATTTTCACCACAACTGATGGTCAGCACTTGGAAGACCACAACTTCCGTGATGCATACTTCGTCCAGGTGCTTGACCACATCGGAATGAAGCACGACCACCTTCCACACGACACAAGGCACACGTTCATTTCACGGATGACGGAAGTCGGTGTCGATGACCGCATCATCCGGAAGATTGTTGGTCATGCCGGAAAAGGTGTCACCGAAAACGTGTACACGCACATTGATATGTCGATACTGTTGGATGCAATCAATCGGATATAATCATCCCAACTGTAACCCAAACCACCCCAACAGAAACCCAACTGAAAGGATTGACATTGTATGGAACGTACAGAATACAAGAATCAGTTCAATCGTGACCATTATGAACGCATCAACATCGCACTTCCGAAGGGAATGAAGGAAATCTTCAAGGCACGTGCATCCGAAAAAGGAATGTCACTGTCTGCATACATTGTTGACCTGATGCGACAAGACCAACTTGGAATGTTCGATTCGATGCAGATTGCAGACAAGAACAAAGAACACATCCGGTCAATCGTCGGAAATATGCACGACGGATACGTTATCACCTTTGACGATGGTCACATCCTGAAGGCACGAACGAAGCTGGAAGCAAGAAAGGGAATAATCGCATATTTACAATGATTTTGGTGTCTTACATAAGACTTTGAATGTCTTACATAAGACACCTTTTATTTGTGATTCTTTTGTGTAACTTTTGTGTCACATTGAACAGATTTTGTCAGATTGCAGCAGAATTTCAGATAAAAGAAAAATCCCACGAACACGGTATTTTTCCGCATTCGTGGGATTTCAAAACATCGTATAAAATTATCTCTTGCATAACATACAAGCACGTAAAATCAAGCCTTGCGACCACTTTTGTGTCACTTTTGTGTAAAGTTCGTCAGCATCAACCAAGGTACTGTGTACCGTCCGGATCCAAGCCACAAACCCAACCGGAAGGAAACTTCACCCAAACACCACCGTTCGCAACGGTCATGACATCCTGACAAGTGATGATTGTGCCTTTCTTCATTACGGCTGTTCCGTCAGATTGTCTGATGGATACTTTCTGACCGTTCTTTGTCAGCTTCGACCACGGCTGTTTCTGACCGTTTGCAGATGAACGAACCCACATATTATACTTCAGTTTGTAGTTCTTGCCAACAACAAACGGTGCTTTCTGTGTCTGAATCGGTGTGACCGGTGTCACATTCACGGAAAAATCATCGTACTGTGTCAGATTGTACTTTTCCACAATTGTGCATAAAGTGTTCACATATGTGGATGAAGTTGCGTATCCATCAGCCTTCAGGAATTCCGCATACTGTCTGTATGTGATTGCCGTCTTCAAATTGGCATATCTTTTTGCCGATATGAAGTCGAAATATCCCTTCACACCTTCTTCCATTGAAGAATATGCACGGAAATTGTCTTTGATGGATGTCAACGTGCCTGGTGTGTATTCTTCCTTGGTCTTCATGTTGACCGAAGCACCCTTCCAAGCTGAACCGCACTTCATACCGAAGTAGTTGTGATATGGTGATAATGCACACGTTCCGAATGCACTTTCACAACAAGCCTGTGCGATGACGGTGGATGCAATCTTGTATCCACGTTCTTTTGCACATTTAACGATCATCGGTGCAATGGTTTCAATGAATTTCTTCACTTGTGCTGCACTTGCCATTTCCGACACCCCTTTCTTCATCTTGCATTTCTTTCATATAACGTTCTAATTCGGCAACACCAAGTATTGCCATGATGATTCCAAGAATGAAACCACCCAAAACACCAAGAAACAACGTCAGTATCATGATTCACCTTCATTTCCGCTTTCAATCAGATTCTTCACGTTCTTATTCTGTGAAAGCTGGTCATTCAACCACACAAGTGCATCGTCAACCCATTCGGAAAATACTTCAAACGACACGACTTTTGCGATTGCCGGAAATGTTTCAATGAATCGTTGGTAAACAAGACGAAGTTTCAATTGTCCTGTTCCTGATTGAAGTTCCTTTTCAGCCATTGCAACGGCATACTTCAACCATTCCTTGACACATCGAATCTGTTCGTCTGTGGGCATTCCGGTGAACTTCCAACAGTACACCACAACGAACACCACGATTGCCAATACACCAACCAAAATGAACCAATTATCAATCAACCATTCCATATTTGTCACCCCTTCAATTCTTCAGAATATTCAATTCCGCTTTCCAATAAACGAACCTTTTCGGATTCCTTGGTGTCCTTGAACCCACGAACGAAGTATCCAAGTGCAACGGCAACAATTTCCGTCACCCATGCGATACCCATTTCAGAACATGGATCCTTGTCAAGTAATGACAAGATAAAAGGTGTCATCCCACCGATGACACCTATTATCAAAAGGATCCTTGTGATGTTCTTTGTCCAGGTCACCGAAAACCGCTTCGGTTTTTGGTTTTTGTTTTCCATAAGATATTCACCTTCAATCTTTGCCTTCAAGGTCTTCAAGACGATGTTCCGACACCTTTTCACGGTTCTTCAGGACTTCAATGTCCTTTTCGGCTGCATACATCCTTTCAATCAGATTGTTGTGCTTGTCCTGTTTCTTTTCCAACTGTGACAGCTTTTCCGTGGTCAACGCTGTCTGTTTTTCATATTCGAACTTCATTTCCTTGATGGAATCTTCCAAACCACCAACCTTGTCGTTCACGGTGTCCTTCAGTTCATCGAACTGTTTCTGATGACTTTCACGAACTTCTTCCTGGTACTTGGCTTGTTCCACACGCAATTTCTTGATTTCGAATATGAATGTCAGAACGGATCCAATGACGGTTGCACAACAACCAATCAACGCAACGATTACACCTTCAGACATCAGTATTCTTCACCGGTGATTTCGAAGAATTCTTCTTCGGTAATCCCTTTCGATGGTTTCCTTTTTCCAAGTTCAACACGACCACGAAGTGTTTCAATGGTAATATAATTCAATTCCCACTGTTCCAACAGTTTGTAAAATAATTGACTATGATTCATACGTCTTCACCCCTTTCTGATCATACCAAGTCTTCGTCTTCATCTTCGGTTTCCGGTGTCAGGTCATCAATCTGAAGCTGAATATCTGTCAAGGTCTTCATGATGGTTGTCAGAACGACACCTTCCTTTTCATTGACGTATTCCTGGTATTCTTCCAATGTCAGAAAGGCTTCCTGATACTTCCAATGTTGACCGGAACGGTCTTCATTGTTCACAATTTTGAAGTTCTGACGAAGGTACACACCGCACTTGGACGATGTCAGGTCAATTGCCAACGGTCTTTCTTCCTGAAAGCCTTCAACCCACTTGAATTCTACTCTTACCATAGTTTGCACCCCTTTCATGGTTTGATATTCTTCGTCTGCCGTACTGAAAGTTGAAGAAAGGCTTGATGTATTGAACGTACGCATTATACGTGTCCGTGACGTTCAACCATCCGAAATATGACATCATCTGCCGTATTTCGTGCAAGGTCATCTTGTCTTTTCTTCCGACCTTCCGTGCCTTCCTGAAGGCTTTCATCAGAATCGACTTTCGAAGTGTTGTCTTGTTTCTATAAAAACGGAATCCCATGTAATCTAATGCACGACAATCCACACAAAACACTTGCCAATTGTCTTTCAACGTCAATCCAAGACGTGTGACAAGGTACTGTTGGATTTCGTTCTTCATTCGATGCAATTCCGCTTTATCTGAACCGAATATCACCATATCGTCCATATAACGCATATAATACTTTGCACCAAGGTCTTGTTTGATGTAGTAGTCAAGACACGTCAGATGCCAATTTGCAAGCCATTGTGACGTGTAAAAACCAAGTGGAAGACCTTTGTCGTTCACGTCAATGACTTCGAACAGAACACGAAGGAATTCTTCATCGTGTATCATCCGTCGCATCTGATCCTTCACAACGTCGTGTGATACGGAATCGAAATACTTCCGGATGTCCATCTTCAGACAATAACGTGTGTTTTCCTTGTCGGTGCGTATCCAACGTTCAATGTACTTCTTTCCACGGTGTCCACCCTTACCAGGCAACGAACCGTATGAATGGTAATACATCGACCGTTGCATCAATGGTTTCAGGACATTGACCAACATATGATGAACAATTTGTTCACGGTATTTTGGAACGATGATTGTGCGTTTCTTCCGTGAAATACCGTCGTAGATTTCAACAGGCACATGATTCGCATTTTTATAGTGTGCGACCATGTTTTGAATTGGAACGATGTGTTTATCAGGATTTTCAAAATATTCTTGTACGTCCTTTCGGCTTCTTTTACCCCTGGAAGACAATTGAATTGCAAGACGGATGTTGTCTTCCGATATCAACTGTTCATACAGATGATTGAATGATTTCATGTTTTAACCTTCTTTGTATTCGTTAAGTTTTTCTTATCGTCTGTCGGTCTTTCGATGAACTACTGAACCGACTTTTTGCGACTTAATTTTTACCAAGTGGTAAGGATGATGTATTGCATTTTGTTTTCTGTTCCGTCTATACGATAAGTAGGGCAGCGCCATTGTTCCAATTAGCATTCGAAAGAGTGTTGTTCAGATTACACGTAAACGTACCGCATTTCAGCCTGTTGTTGCAATTACCGTCAATTGTCGCAATACAAAACCCTATAAAAAGGACGGCAACCGTAATGATTGCCGTCCGAATTACTTATTTTATGCCTTTTCGACCTTATCCATGATAAGAAAGGGCAGCGCCATGGCCCCAATCAGCAACCGAAAGAGGGTCGTTCAGAGCACACGCAAACGCACCGCACACCAGCCCGTTGCAGCAAGCACCGCCAAACAACGCATAATCGGTCTGTGAATTGTTGAACCACATTCCGTCTGCATAGAATGTCGAATCGGATCCTGATGCCGTCTTTGTGGTCATCGCACCATCTG
>Ga0247611_10008691_pt1 | contig 12441 bp, 16 predicted proteins | sample 177DNAGHGhighgp2_FD_192422 | JGI IMG/M metagenome (GOLD analysis project Ga0247611, IMG submission 192422) | Sheep rumen microbial communities from Palmerston North, Manawatu-Wanganui, New Zealand - 1770 DNA GHGhigh gp2 | ecosystem: Host-associated > Mammals > Digestive system > Stomach > Rumen... | reverse complement strand
CTGTTCTTCATTTCTCAATTTCAAAGAAAAAATGTTTCAGACAAAAAGACGAGTTAATTACTCGTCCTTCTCTGTCTTATCTAGTTGCTCTTGTAGTTCTTTTATCTTGTTAGTCAACTCTAATATTTCTTTAGCTGTCTCAGCTCTTTCTTCATTAGTAAATTGCTTATCCTTTAATCTGTCGTACATTCTTAATATGAAATTAACGACTAATACAATAATAGAAGCAATTGTTAATATGATGCCTAAAACAGTATATATTTGAGTTAACCCTATTGTAAGACCTCCACCAGCAGTTATATCAGATAATATACTTAATTTACTTCTGTACATAATCTACCTCCTATTCTTTTGGTTCGTAAAGTAGAATTACACCTTTCATAGCGGCTTTAAAGGCTGCAACAGTAGTGTAATCGTTATTAACAAATGTAACACTTTTAGAGCCGATAGCAGTTTCGCTGTAAGCCATATCTTTATCTACCCAAGGCTTATTGGTAGATACAGCGTTATAAACACTTGATGAAGCAACTATTTTTTGATTAGTATCTACTTGTCCTTTAATATCATTAATAGTTGTTTTATATAAATATCTTCTATTACTTATAGATAAAGTATAATCTAATGTACCTAAATCAACTGACTTTAATACTATTATCTGTGGAGTAGCTAGTTCTGCAATAAAATTATTATTAATATTAGCTTGAATAAAGCCGTTTAAATTGTTAATATAATTTTTATCTACTATTGCTAATGTTAGTTTTTGACTAGAAGCTCTGATACCATAACCATATTTACCGTCATCATTTTCTGATAAAGGATTCCAAGGATATGGTATGTATCCTTTTATATATGAATTTGGTATTGCTCTAGGTTCTGGAACTTTTATTCCTAAACCAGTTAGTTCTGCTCTAAATACTCCTTGTTCTAATGTAGATATTCTTGTAAAGTCTAAATTAGTAAACGGTATTTTAACTGCGTTCTGATGGATAACTAGTGCACCATAAGGTTCATATGCTGTAGGTGCAGTTGAGCCTTTGATTAACATTGGCTTAATAGTGTAATTATTAAAAGTTAGATTAGAACCAAAGTAGAAACCAATATAACCTATTTCAGAAGTTGTAGTAATAGTTTTCTTTGCATTTACGCTATCAAAAACAACAAAATCAATAGCTGTGTTGTTAACATCTCTAACACTCATATTCATAGTTGGAATGGCAGTGCTATTAAATACTGCAAGAGTTGAAGTTGCTACTTTAATATTATTTTTTAACTTAATTTGAAATGAGCCACCAGTAGTAGTACCGTTTAAAGTAATTCTATCATTTTCAATTTTATAAGTTATACCAATACCAGTAGTTCTTTCTTCATCATCTAATGCTATTAAATTTCCACTCTTAGCAAGATAGTTATAACAACTATCATTAACTTTAATATTAGTAATATCGGCAAGATTATCAGCTAATCCACCATTAATGTAATTTAATTCAGTCCAATCTGTAATTGAACCTTTATAATTCGATAAATTTATGTGTTGCATAAACTAAGTCCTCCTTAGTTTGTTATTTTATCGCCGTCTAGATAAATACCATCATCTTTAAATTCATATACGTATCTATTGTCATCTTCATCATAAACATTGATAACTAAGATACCATTTTGAAATTTAATTTCAGCAGTTGTTAAATCGCCGTCATTAACTGTAATTTGTTTTAATGCCTTTTGGGCAGTTTCTGAAACCATTCTTCTCATTGTAATAAACTCCTTTGCTTTTAGGACAAAGCATAACCATAGATTTTTTAATGTTTTTTTAATTTGTTTAAAGGGCATATAAAGTAATATTATATGCCCCTAAAAACTTAAATATTAAGCATTTTTATATGCTTTGAAATAAGTAAACTTAGATATAAATCCAGTATTTTCTGAATGTAGAACGAAGGTAATGAAATCTTCTTCTGCTGATTCATCAGTTCTAACTGCTCTATATCCATTGTGTAACTTAATCATTCTAGGGTCAACTAATACTGCATAAACACCAGTATTATTATCACCAAAGTCATCTAATACTTTAACTCTAGCAGGAATTGCTAAATCACCTCTATTGAATGCACCAGCTAATGCATCTACTTCAATAGTAGGCATTACACCTTTCTTAACATATAATACTAATTCAGGTGCTGCACCAATTAAGCAGTTTGCTAAGTTATGTCCTTCATTTGAGAATGAAGCGTCTTCAACATCTTTCTTAACTTGCTTAATAAATGCTTCTGAAGTTACAGTATCACTAGGAACCGCAATTGTTTGAACTAATGTACTTGCATTAGTTGCTGCTTCAGCCTTAGCAATTGCATTAGCAATTAATTGTTTCTTTTGTGTATACTTATAAATTGTTTCTGATTTATATAACTTATCAGTAATGTTTGAAATCATGTTAGCAGATTCTGTAGCTCCTAATGCTGCTCTTTCAACATTATCATAAGGAACTGAAGTAGCTAATTTCTTTCTACCTAAAGTAAAGTTATATGAAGGTGTTTCAGTAGGTGCTTTATGATATTTAGCACTATAAGAAGTACCATCTACTGGGTCAGTGTAGTTTTCAGGAAGAATGAAGTCTGCAAAATACTCTTCAATAGTCTTTCCGTAAGGTAAATCATCACCATCAAATTCAGGTAACTTATCTTCTACATAACCTTCTAAAGTAATTTGTTTACCAATCTTATCTAGTAAACTATAAATGTTATTAGTACTTGCTGTTCAAGTACCAGCTTGTTTTGCTGCGTCTACATAAGCAGTAACGAATGCTTGTAAAGACGCCTTTGTCATCTTTGCCATTGTTTAATCTCCTTTTATTTTTTATTAATGAATTGATTTAAGAATTCGTTGAAATCCACACTTTTTGTATCAGTAACTGGGTCAACTGGCTTCTTATCGCCAAATGAATTGTGTAAGATGGCATCTTTGTATGCTGCCTTTAATTCATCTTGGTTTTTTAGAATTTGGCCTACTTCCGCTTCAAGGCCATTTACTGTTTCCTGTAATTGTGCTGCAGTATCTATTTCTTCTTTAGTATTAGATACTTCTTGCATATGAGAACAAATCTCTTTTAATCTTTCTAAATAACTCATAGGTTAGTCACTCCTTTTATAAATATACAATTTCTTAATTAGTAGAAAATTCTAAATTTCTTAAACTCATTTACCCAACGGGTATAGATATCATCCATTGCTCTATCTACTTCCATTAATTTAGTAGATACAGGACCTAAGTTTTGTGAGGTTTTTGACTTAGTATAAGTAGTATTATGAGTATCATCTGTATAATCACCACTATTCTGTGGTGTATCATTAAATCAAGTTTCTGTAGTACTATCTACAGTCTTTAATATATCTGCTTTTAACTGTTCTTGAGCCTTAATTAAAGCGATATACTTATCTTTAGTTTCATAGAATGTTTCTATTAAGTCAACTGCTTTATTCCATTCTTCTTTATGAAGTTCTGCTAATTCGTTTTGATTATCTACATCATATTCAGTTTCACTAGACCAGAAGAATACATCATCTCTACAGAATAAGTGTCTTACTCTTTGTCAACATTCATTTAAATAAGTGAAATCATCTGTAGTTATTGCTGCCCAATTTGGTAATGGACTATAGAATATATTAACCATATCCTTAAAGTTAGGTGCCGTAGCATCTGTATGATTTATAGGATTATATGGTCTATTGTAAAAAGGTCTTAATGCATCTTCTAAAGGATAATAATATTTAGTCATTATAGTGTACCTCCTGTTTCTGACTTATCTTCCATATTAGATTTACTATGGTCCATATCTTGGTGAATTGATTCAACTGGTTCCTGAGTTGTTTCAACTGAAATCTCAGTTCCTAAATACTTCTTAACATCTTCACATCATTTAGTTAATTCATTTATATAACCTTGACTATTATTATTAATCATTTGGTTATTAGCATTGATTTGGTCAACTGCTAACTTATCAACATCTATTTGTGAATTATCAATACCTAGATATGTTAATAATTCTGATTCTAGGTTATTCTTAAATAAATATAATTTATCTAATATGTAAGGTGCACCATTTACTAAAGCCTTTACCTGATTAATTTCTTCCATATTAGCGAATACAACAACTTCATTGTTTAATATCTTATTAACAATTTCTTGTGCATTCTTTGTATCTGTATCTGATATACCAATTAAGAATGGAATCTTTTGTAATTCTAGATTAGTATTAATAACCATTTCTACTTGAGCTAATCTAGTAACATAATAATCAACTATATCTCTAATAGGTTTTTTATTTCTTTGAATATAACCTATTACTGCATCCTTATTAACCTTTAATGGATTAATAGGAAAACCAGGTATATTTCTTTCATTAATAATATTAATATCTGTAGGTACATCATATAAACCATAACCTTGAACTGCATAAGGTGCATATACAGTTCCGAAATCCTTCATATTGAAGGCTGCTATGGTACCCATAGACCATAGCTTTCTCATAATGTAATCTTCTTCTTCTTTAGTAAGATTATTCCATTTAAGGCTATTCATAAATAAGTTGTAATACTTATTATTATAAACAGTCTTTATTTTGGTAAATAATTCTTCTGCTGAATAAGTGTAGTAATACTTTTTACTTTTTGACATAATTTACTCCTTCCTAGTAACTTCTTGGGCAAATGAATGTTTCCCAGTTTTCATAATTAAAGTTAAAATCATATATGTAATCTCCATTTTCTTGTATTTGGAATCTATGCATAAATGTAACACCTGCTTTAAATCTTTGTTTAACATCATCTAAATAAATAGACCAATCTGAACTATTTTCATCTTTGAATATAGGTTCACATTGTACATAATTAAATGAACGTCTAGATTGTCTATCAGGTACTCCATTAGAATTAAATGCATAACCTGTTCTGAAGAATAAATCATAAATACTATTTTCTACTTTAGTACTAGGTTTATAATCAAATCTTCATAATTTATTATCACAGTAGTAATTTAATAAACTTAAATCATCTGAAGTACTAACTGATGCTGATTTATTTTTAAGGTCATCTAATCTTTGTTGAATACCCCTCTCTGCATTTACATCTGAAATAATGTTATTGGCAATTGAAGCAGTTGCAGAAGTTAATAATGAAACACCGGCTGCTGCTGATACACCACCTGTAAACGAACTTGCAGCAAGACCCAAAACACCACCGGCTATCTGAATACCTGTACTTAATCAGTTTCCTACATTCTTAGCTTCCTTGTTTTTCTTATCATAATTATATCCATTTTTAATATAGTTTATATATTCACTATTATAAATAGGGTGTTCATTATTTCTATCGCAACTTAATATATTATCAAAATTACTATATTCTTTATATGTGCTAGAGTTTAATTTAAAATCGAATAAACATCTTGAACTTATATTACTTGATTGAACATATTTAATATCTAAAGTTGGAGTTACAGTAGTAGTTATATCCTCAGGTCTTATTTCATGAACAAATGAATCATATACATAAGTATTCTTAAATATAGATGAATGATATAATTTAGATTCATAATTCTTATTTCTTTGAGCTGTAAATCTTGAATCTTTATTAGGAATTGTAACATTGAAATAATCTAAGGTATAATCATCGACAACCAAGGTATTGAAGGTAGTCTCTCCTATGTTATCATATAAACATTTTAAACATCAAATTGTACCTCCACCCTTACCGAAATTTTTCTGTTCAAGTGCCCATACAGGTATAGGAAGTGATGGGTGAACATATCAATTACTACCTAACCAATAAGGACAAGATACTATTTTAATAATTCTTGGGTCTGACAGATTTCATGCTGTTAAAGGGTTAATTGTGATACTTTGTCCTTCACCGGAACCCGGATCTACATTCATTCAGGTAACATAAGGACTGTCATTCATATATAAATTTGAAATAGTTAAAGGTCAGTTAGAATCATTATATGAATAAATTACTGATGATTTAACTTTATCTCCAAGTTCTCTATTGGCTCCCATGTCTGGTAATCCTTCCACTAACCATTTGGTATATTGAAAGAATCTAATATAATCTTCATCACTTAAGAAGTCTAATCTATCTGAAGTAACGACATTACCATTTTCAATTCTATATAAATGTCAGGCTGCTGTAGCACCACCTTGAGCTGCACAGTTTACAAGTAAAAATGAGTTTGCTGAACTACATTCAACTAATCTTTCACTAGCATAACTTGGGCTTACATAAAATGACGTTTGTCCTGGAATATTTGTAAATACATAAATAATATTGGTATCTAAACGCGTTGGATATATTTTAGTATTCTTGTTAAAGTTAACTGATGCAAATCAGTCAGGTACCAAATAACAATTTACAGGACTATTTTCATCGGTGGTATCGGTGGCATATACTAAATAACCTTCTGGATATCGTGCAGATTGAACTATCTTCTGTGCATTAAATTTATAAGTATTAACTCCAGATAATCCTTCATCTTCATGGTCAATCTTTCTTAATGCAGTAAATGAATCTGAAGCACTAACACCTGTGTTAATAAATCTATCTTGGTGTTCTCTGATTATCTTAGTTCTAGAATCCCAATTTTGAGTAGTAAACTTATATCTAAATGTAGTTAATGAATCTATTGATAAAGTTAAGTTAACTGTATTTTGAGCTCTTCATTCTACATTTGTTATGAAGTAATAAAAAGTTCTAGTATCATCTTCATTTTTAATAGAAGCATAATTATAAGTAGGTTGACTTACTTCAGTCTGTGGTAAGTCTACTTTAATCTTTAAATCTAATCCGTGCTTAATGTGTTGGAAGTTATTAATTACTAATGGTTGTAAACCTGATAAATAATTCTCAACACTATCAATTATATAATTATGTTCTGGTGTAAGTTCACAATTTTTATATAATGTAAGTGTACTTGTCATAGCTTTCTCCTTTATAGTTTATTAAGGTTAGAAGTCTTTACAAATGTAATCCTGGAGTTGACTACTCTCCTATTTCCCGGTGGCAGAATCAAATCTGTTGTCGTCCACTCTACATCTAGGAATAGATTCTTAGGTGTAAAGGCTCCCATATAATAATATACAATAAAACAATCGATGATTGTTTTACAATTAATATAGTCGAACAATTTCAAAGAAAAAACACCAATTACTTGGTGTTTAAATAAATTTCTTCAGTTAAATAAGAGGCTTCAATAGTTTCAAATTTAATTCTTCTGAATCTTTCACATTGTCTAAAGTACTCAAATCTTGCTTTATCTTCCTTACTCATTAATATAGTATTAGCAACTAATTCCTTAAAATCGAAACAAAATACTGCTCTATTAGCACCATCATATGTATTTCTGACACAAGCCCACATAGTACAGTTCCAGTCAACATATCCATTATCAGATGCTTTACTATATACATATAAGTATTTACCTTCAATTCTTATTACGTGTCTTAATTTAAAGTTGTCTGGACACTTATCTAGTAACTGAATATTACTATCATTAATAGCTTGTCCAAAGAAAGCATATTTCTTATAAGATTCATCGAATTTATATAATGGATTTCTTTTAAGAATTAATTCTCTTAATTCATCTGTTAATACACCACATTCTACAGCCCATTGGTCACCTTTAACTATAGTACCAGGCTTTAATAACTTAGTATCTACTCCAATCCATACAAAATATGGATTATATAATGAATATGGATTTCCTAAGAAGAATGATTTTAAATCTGGTGATTCTCTTTGGAATGTATTATAGATTTCCTTAAATCTAAATGCTTCATCATCTAGGTACTTTTCACCACCTCTGGTATCGGCAATGAATTCATCAAATACTATATACTTTAAATCTCTTAAGATTAATGATTTAATTCTGTTCTTAGGCATTGATAAACCAACTATTCTAATAAATCTTTTATCATCTATAGTAACATCTACAATACCAGAAGATACAGAACCTCTTTTATATTTAATCTCAACTGGTTCTGCTTGGAATTTATTAATTACTTCACCGATATCATCTATATAAGTATCAGTAATATCTGCTATTCTTCTTCTAATTACTAATGTAGTTCTACCATCTTTACAGAAGGCTTTATAAGCCTTCTTTAATCAAAATCAGGTAGTCTTTCCTAACTCTCTTTCTGAGATAATGAAATTAAATGGTTTATTTAGGCTATCTAAATTATTGCCATCATAATGTAGATTATCTCAATTAATTAATTTATATTCTGCCATTAAATTGTACCTCAATTTAATTGATTCATTTGATATTCAGTTCCAGTTTTAGTATAACTAATCCACTTAGTACCATCTGGACTTTCTAATCTTTGATTGTTAGGATTCCAAACCCAATTATTAAATTCCCACATCATACTGTTTTCATCAATATTAAAATCTATCAATAATTGTTGTTTATCTTCTGATGTCAATGTTTCTTCAATTAAATGTGGTATATTATGTTGAAATCAACTACCAGCACCAGAAACTGATTTAGTTGATGCCACCTGTCTTAAATAATCTCATACATCATTAAAAGAACCATCTCCAAAGGTTCTAGCTTTATCAAAGAACTTTTGAGGTGAATAAGTAACTTTACTTAATTTATTAGCATTATGTTTTTCAATATGCTTAAATAAGGTATCTAAGGAATATCTACCAGACTTAACTCCTTTATATACTGTTTTACTTACTTTTCAGCCGAAAACTCTAGTGAATTGTACTTGGCTTCTTCTTGATTTAGTATAGGCCATAATGTCATAATCCTTCTTTCTTTATATAATATTGTTTTTCTATTAACTATATCCATAGTCCAAGCAGGGTCAATATATTCATGATTCCAGTCAATTCTTTTTAATCCATTATCACCTTTACTCTTATAGACTTCATTATACCAGCCATAAGATGCAGGTGATTTACTTATGAAATAACCATTATGTTCAATATCGAATTGACCCATATTAGGACCCATATTTAATTCCTTTTCAATACTAGGGTCCGTAGTAACTATTGAATCTACTGTCATTTGTAATATTGTCTTAGGATGTCTTCTCTTAATATTTTCCATATATTGTCTAGAGTAACCTAATATGGTGGCTCTTATAAAAATATTACGGTGTTTTAAATATCCTAAAAATGCTTCATATTGTTGTTTAGAACTCCAGTAATCATCTGATTCTTTAACTTCCTGTAATTTATTATCAACACTTTTAGCAAATTCTGGAAGACTTTTATAATATCTCTTTTTAAATATTCAAGTAGATATAATTGTATCAGGAAATGGATTTAATATAATCTTTTCCTCACCTGGATTATCTCCAGCAGTTACTATAAATCCTAATTCATCATCATTACAAATTCTGTTCTCCCCTACTAATTTAGTATCAGGTAAGGGCTTATCAAAATAACTAAAATAGCATTTATGCATATCAAATGCTGTTGCTTTATACCATTTATTTGTTCTTATTTTAGATGAATAATATAAAAAATGGTCTGTCTTATATTTATTTGTTAATACTTCATTTTGTTTATAATCCAGATTTTCTCCATATTTTCTCAAATATGGTAAAAATCTTTTCCAAGCATTAGAACCAGCATCATAACCTTTCTGTAATGGTGCTTCAGTAGACCAAATATTACATTTTAAATGAACAACCTTTTTAGGTTTATGAGGAGTTATTTTTTTATATATTAAGTGTCAATTACCTTGATTATTTGGGTCATCCCATAATCAAGCATCAATACCTAATTCCAAAGACTTCTGTTTAGATGGATTTTGTAGTCTTAATTTTCTTCAATCTACATCTTCAATTGCCTTGGAAAAGGTATTAACATCAACACTAATTTCCTTCGCATTGTTCATAATCCTTTAATTCCCACTCATCAAATAAATCTTTTATTTTAGCCCAATTCTGTTCATTAAAAGGTCTTAATCCTTTTTGAATACTCATTGTTTTATAATCCTCATAAGTAATAGCATTTTTACAAATATATACACTATTATCCTTTTTTAATATAAGATGAGTTTCTTTTTCAAATGGTTTTTTTCATTCATTACCTTCATATTCAAAATTTAAAGAATATCTTAAAATAGTTAATAATTGTTCTTCTGTAAATTTCTGTTTATTTAATTTAGGGTCCGGATTTTCTATAACTTTATTTCTACAATAGAATACTATTCTTCTCATTATACCATCATCAGTACAGTCAATTCTTGGTACATTATTACAGCACCAAAATAAGGCTGATTGTGATTTAACAGTATAACCTGTTTTATGCTTAGGGTTAACAAATATATATTGTTTACTGGCTAATGTCTTTAATATTTTAGTATCTAAATCACCTTTACCTAATTCATCAGAACATATTAATCTATGTTTTACGGCTTCTGCCGTACTAAAATCATTAGTTAAATCCCCTACTGAAGTTGCTGAAAAATCATTATCAAATAATTGTTTTATTAGATTTAGAAACGTTGATTTACCAGTACCACCTGTACCAGTAGTAATAAATAATACTTCATCTTCTGGATGAAATAATAATCTATTTATAATTATTAATTGTTTCTTAGTTAAAGGAAATGTTAATTTTGTATTTAAAGGAACTGGACCTAATTCTTTAGCCTTTGTAACTAATGGTAATTCAGGCCATTCACCTAAGGTATCCATTAGTGAAAGATTATCCATAATTTCTTCTACATCCTTGGCTAATAATGGGACTATTATACCACTTCGTGTAATATATCCTTGATTTTTAATAGAATTTAACATTATAGCCCTTTTAAAATCATGAATATCTATTTCCTTATTAGTTTTAATATCAAACAACTTACCAGAAATGAATTGATATTGTTCCATTAATTCTCCTATAATTGCTTGTGCACATTCTATTTTCATAATTACACCCCAAACAATTCTTCTTCTTCCTCAAAATAGTCTAATTCATATTCATTTATATCAAAAAATTTACATAATTCTTTAATATCTGGTAATACCTGATATGGATTAGTACTAAATACAAAACCTTGTTCTTCAGCTTCATTTCTTAAATAAGTTAACTTATCTTTTGCCTTATGTAATCCCTCTATTAATTTATTTGATTTCATTGAATTTACCGTCCTTATCTACCTTTAATATGCTTTCATATCCTGGAAAATAGTAATTAGTTAAGGCATCAAATACTTTATATGAATCCTCAACGCTATAACCTAATACTAATAAGGTTACCTGTACGGCTTTTCTATATATTCTGAAATTTTCATATAATTCAGAACGTCCAAACTTTTTTAAATTTTCTTTTTTTGTTAATTCATCAATTCTCATTTAAAAATCTCCTTTAATTTTAATTATTATTGCAGGAGGTAGATATTAATATATCTACCTCTAAAAAGCTAATTATTGCTTATTTTTAACTTCTTTAGCGTGGTTTATTGCATATACCAATAATCCTGTATTAACATATAATGTTTCTCCATTATCTAACTTAATAACAACGAATTGACGTTGCTTATCTCCTACCTTCTTAATATATGCATTAATTGACTTTGCTTTCATTTATTTTTCCTTCTTTCTTTCTAAAATTTTAATCTTCCGTTTTCGTCAACTGTTGGACCTTCGTCCTCTAATAAATCATCTTCTGAATAATTGTGTTGTTGTAATAACCACTTTTGATATTCCATACCAATTAAACTTCTAATATATTGGCTTACTGAGGTATATTTATCGTTTGCCATTATATTTAAGAATTTAACCAATTCCTGTTCAACTGTAAGGCTTATAACTTGTTTTCTTTTATTAATCATAATATTTTTCTCCTTTCTTACAATATTTTATAATTAATGTCATATCTATAATACTTAATATAAATAATAAACATTTAATTATTCCAATAAATACATTTAACATATTATTTATCCTTCCTTATAATATACAATCTTTTTTCTGACATTTATTTATCTTTATTTAAATAATTATATAACTCTCTTAGTTTTTATTAAAGGGGTTTTACAACCCCCTTAATAAAGAAGAGATGAAATATTATGAATATTATAAATGCCTGTAATTAAAATTAATGACTAAAGTAATTACAACATATTATACAATAAATTGTAGTGCTTTTTGCCTCTACATATAATATAGTGTAACATTTTCTTCAATTTTCGCAGTTGAGAGCAACTAGATAAGACAGAGAAGGACGAGTAATTAACTCGTCTTTTTGTCTGAAACATTTTTTCTTTGAAATTGAGAAATGAAGAACAGCGAAATATTGAGTGTTGGACGGAATGTTAAAATCAAATATAAGCCGCGAAATTCGCTCGTATTTGCGTTTTTATTTTTCATGTGGAATGTTTTATATGTGGGCTTTGGAAATTTAGGTTTTGATATTGTTATATTTAATTTAAAAA
>Ga0247611_10008690_pt1 | contig 12442 bp, 21 predicted proteins | sample 177DNAGHGhighgp2_FD_192422 | JGI IMG/M metagenome (GOLD analysis project Ga0247611, IMG submission 192422) | Sheep rumen microbial communities from Palmerston North, Manawatu-Wanganui, New Zealand - 1770 DNA GHGhigh gp2 | ecosystem: Host-associated > Mammals > Digestive system > Stomach > Rumen... | reverse complement strand
ACCTATAAAACTTTTCTTGACAGGGAAAACCGTATTCCGTCCCTTGTCAGGGTAAATTCTCAGAACTACCAACGTGTTGACAAGATAAGGGCAGCTGATGATGCGTTTTGGATTTTGAGAGATGTGTTCAGTCATGACGTAGAGACAGAAGAGGTTGCATATCTCCTTTGCCTTGATTGCAGAAAAAACCTTTTGGGTGTTTTTGAGCTTTCAAGGGGAGTAGTTGATGGTACTCCCATGAATCCGCGTGAAATCGTGTTTAAGGCTCTCATGACGAACGCCATCAGTGTGATAGTGGCTCACAATCACCCGAGTGGTGAGCTGAGTCCCAGTGAGATGGATATCGCTGTCACAAAGAGGGTTAAAGAGGCCCTTGATATTGTTGGGATATGTCTCACTGATCATATCATTGTGGGAACGGGGGATTACCTTTCTATGAGAGAGTGTGAATTAATCCCCAAAAAAGAGAAGGCAGTAAAGAATATTGCTGCTGATAGTATCTGAAAATATAAAATTATATACCGCGAAAGCGGAGAAAAGGAGGCCTGTTATGGCAAAAAAAATAGATGCTTTTATGGAGAAACTTGCAAACCTGCTCTTTGATGCGGTTTGTATCACCTGCATGGTGTTCGGTGCGATCGCTCTGGTGTTTGCATTGACTGATATAATCTTTTTTGAAGGTTTTATCAATGCTTTTAGACGCGGTTTTTGGTGGTACATGGGATTCGCAGCACTTCTTGGTTTTGGACTTCCGATTTCTAAAATATTCTGGAAGCGTTATCTGCGCAGAATGCGTAGAATACAACGAAGAAGGCAAATCAAAGCTGAGCTTAGAGAGGAGGCAGACGTATGAGAGCAAATGATTCTGCCCGATCTGTAAAGGCACAGAAGAAAATATGTGGCCGTCTTGACTATATCATAGATATTTACGAATCTGTTGGTTTTGTAGATATCACGGGTAAGATAGGCGGCGATATCATTACATACCGTGTGTATGATAATGGTACTATAACAGAGAGATAAAAATATATTGGGGCGGTGCTTTATGTGCCGTCCTTTTTTAATTAAAAATGAAAAGGAGAAAAAAGATGAATCAGTTATTTAGAAAAAGCCTTGAGCGAGAGCTTACAAAGGCGCAAAGAAAAGTTGAGCTCGGCAACAATGCCAAGTATCAGAAAATCCGTATGGATGCCATGAATGATCTGGCAAAGGCATATGAAGAGGCTTCCGAAAAGAAGCTCGTGTATGTATGTTCTCCATACGCAGGTGACATCCTCGGAAATACCGAGAGGGCAAGAAAGTACGCAAAGCACGCAATTTCTATGGGTGCTTTACCTTTTGTCCCACACCTGATGTTCACGCAGATCTATAACGATGGTGTTCCGTCAGAGCGTGGAATTGGATGTGCACTTGGTCTTGAGATGCTTGACCATTGCGATGAGTTATGGGTATACGGCAATAAAATTTCTGCCGGTATGAAGGCTGAAATGGCGTATGCTGAAAAATTTAGTATCCCTGTTGTCAGGATCGGGGAAGGAGGTGAGTTGAATGGCTAATATCTGCATCAACTATATCTATATCAACTCCGATGACAAGGAAAATATGCAGAAATTGTATGATTTCCTTGAAAGAAATAATGGTAACAGAGGTGCTCTTTCAGAATTCTGTGAGGCAGCAGGGCTCAATAAAGAGAATTATTATCTTCGGGCAAATGTATGTGACCTTGAATACAATGAGGCTGATGATCAGATGTATGTCCAGGTAGAAAGTTCATGGAGTCCAGCATTGAAACTTATTCGTGACATTGCCCAAAAGTTTGTACCAGACTGTGATGTGATATACAGTTCCGAAGAATGTGGAAATGGTATATATTATACCAATGATCCCGTTTATTTAGGAAAATATTATATCGATGTCTGGAACGAGGATGTTCTGCCGATAAAGATAGAATCTCTTTTTGATGCAGAACCATCAAGCGTAGCAGGCTATCTGCAGAAGCTGTTAAAGACAGATGTGTCAGATATTGATACACTGTTGACAATGCTCTGTGAATCAGACTTTGACAATGGTATTTCAATAAATGCCTGGTGTGAAAAGAGCATAGACGAAGCAGAGTGATACTTAATTTGAGGCAGGTGTTTTAAACATCTGTCTCTTTTTTTATAAAATGATAAGGAGAATAAAAAGATGAATAATATAGCAGAAATTCTACCTGCAGATATCGTAGGCGTGGCACAGGCACATTGCGGTCACTATTACAGGTGGCTGTTTACTAAAGAGGCGATAGTCAGCCAGTTTGATGAGAATGATATTGGGCTGGAAATAGAAAACAAACTTGTTGAGGACATTCTTTGGCCCATGGGCGGAAGCAATTCTTCAGCTACCGGCTTTACTCTGTTTAACAGTGACGATGATGTGAAAAAGTATCTCACCACTCCTGAACTTATAGATTATGAAGATCCCATGCTTGTAGACATAGGAGAGTATATGTGCGATCCTTGTATCGATGGCGATGATGGTGACATCACTTTACCATATATGGAAAAGCTGGGGTTGTCATATGATGACTGCAGTTTCATAGAAGATTGCGAGAAGTATCATACCCTTACGGAAATCATGGCTCTTGCACTTGAAAACTGTAACTGCATGGATTTTGATTTTCTAAATCCTTTTTACGGGCAAAACAGTGACATGAGATTTTCTGAGCTTTGTGAGCTTTACGAGCAGAAAACAGGATCCAGTTTTAAAGAACTCAAAAGAATTGTGATGGAGAAGAAGTATGATTATGATCTGAAAATGTCAGAATATACCTGCTTCTGTACGAGTAATTTTTCAATTATACAGTTCTTCAAAGTTCCTTTCTCAAGTGATGAATGTACCGGAACCTTCTATATAAATGAAGACCAGGTGTTCAAGGCTATAGATGGTGTAGATTACTACTATGCCTATGGTGAGAACACTGATGAAGATTTCGTCCGTACGGAGGTTCTTGCGCTGCTCGGAAAGGCCGAGAAACTTTTCCTTAAGGAATTAAAGCGTTGTTATGAGAAGAACTACGAAGATTTTGTAAAATCATGTGGAGGAGAAAATGAGAACTGAAATTAAGAAGACAAGACCTATGCCATGGAACCATGTCATAAATGATGATGGTATGGTGTGGGATGCGGTAATGCCGAAGGATTGCAGCCATGAGGGCAAGTATCGGGCGCATATCCCTGACGCAAGGCTTGAGCATTGCAGTTTTGAGAGTTTTGGCTTTCATGCTGTATGGGCGGATACGCTTGATGAACTGATAGAAGATATCAAGTCTTTAGGTGTGCCGTATTATTCCGGCAAAGATTTCTCTGACCGGATAAGAAAAGCGGATTCGGCAGATAAGCGTGACGGCCGTCAGGTTGAATTATACTTTGACGGGCGTGGCACAAAGGTCACGAGGGGCGAGCTGACATACGACAATATGACAGCATATACCTCGTTTTGAGAAAAGCTGTACAACGGTACTTGAAAAATATGTGCTACGGCTATATAATGAAAGGAGAAAAGGATATGGAGATGTTTTCAAGGCATACTTCAGAGACTGGCAAGCCTGTTCTGATTTATAACACAGAATATGGCAAGCTGTCACTTCGGCAGAGACTGCTTTTGAAGTCTCTTGAACAAAGCAGTGTTGTAAAATTTGACCGTATTGATGATAACATCACCGTGAAGATGAAAGATCTTAGCTGCCTTACTGCGTATACCGGGCGGGAATACAGCCTGTTTTCGCGTAATGACAGACAGTATCTCGTTGTCGGGACAGCGTGCGGTATTCATATTAATGATGATCTTGCGGATGAGCTTATCGACAAAGGATATAAGTGGTCAGGTCATACTCATGTTGGTGATGATGTTCTGTGCCTGTTTCCTTCAGAAGCAGACTATGAAACACTCCGCAAGTTTCGGCAGAAAAGAAGTGTCATTTATAATTCAATAGGCAGGTTTTATGTGTTTGGAGAGGAGGAATGAGACATGCTCGGAAATGCAATGAAAAATGTATTATTGGGTAATGTTCAGCTTTTGGACTATTGTAACAAGCAGGGTATTGATATATCAGAACTAAGCAAATGTAACATTGAGCGGATGGGCAGCAAGTATTATTTTGTTCTTCCCAAACCCGGAATAAGGCCTACTATGGATAATGACCGGGCTTCTCAGCCTGACGTGGTTCTCACTATGGATGCCCATACTGATAGGTTTAAGTTTGAACAGACTGTATGGACGGAAAAAGTTGCGCTGCCAGGATAGAATGAGTATGCATGAAATTTAGATTCTTGTTATCAGGTAAGTACAAAAAATAAACATGAGGACACCTTGTTTAAGGGTGTCCTTTTTGTATGCTTTTAGGAGGATAAAATGAATAAGAAATATTTGTAAAATCAATGGAGGTATAACATGAAAAAGAGCCGTTTTTTAATGGAACTTTCCGGCGAGCTTGGTCCTTATTGGGTTAAGTCCGCAAGGGAAGAAATAAATAAGATGCAGGATAAGGCTGACAGAGGCGAGATCCTGAAAGAGGAAGACGGGGCTGTAAAGTGGAAGAGTAATGGAAACTATCTTCCCGAGGATTGTGTCGAGAAGCTTTCTTATACGCATTTCCAGTTCAGTCCTGAAGCAACAAAAAAGAAAAGGGATGCTCAGACAGAGCGTGAACTAAAGGCGTACCGCGAATCGATGCGTAATCATCAATATAGCGATGAGGAACTGTTCGAGATGAGGGCTGCTTTTGGCGAAGGTGCTACTGTTGTCGATGTGATAACAGGACAGCAAATCCCCCTTTAATTTGTTGCAAATTGGTAGCTCCACCGCCATTAAAGGAGAGGTCACCCTTGCCAGGGGAGGCAGCCTTTGTTGCCGTCCCCTGATAGGGGCGGACTCTTTACCGGAAAGGAGGAGCGGTATGGATAAGATAGAGAAAAACAAAAACCGCCTTGGAAAGGCGGCCCTTGTACTGTCGGTTATTAGAAGTGTGGCATCACTTCTGTATCTGCTTTACAGGATAACCTCTGAATAATCAGAGGGAATTTTGCACGGGAGCGGGTTGGCATCCGTTCCTGTGTCTTTATCATATCATATGTCACCGTTAAATTCAACACAAAGATTTGGTAGCTCCACCGCCATTAAAGGAGAGGTCACCCTTTGTCAGGGGATTGGCAATGTTGTATCAGCCGTCCCTTTGACAAGGGATGGGGAAAGGAGAAATGCAGCATGGGAGAGAATAAAGAAAAAAGAAGCCGCCCTAAAGGCAGCTCTTGTACTGACTGTCATCAGATGCGTGGCCTCGCTTCTGAAGATGCTGTATGAGGTGGTTTGGGAGTGATCCCAAGTCATTCTCACAGGGAGGGGCTTGCCTCTCCCTGTGTCTTTATTCTACCATAGGCCGCTGTAAAAATCAATATGAAAAAACTCTTTAATGTGCTGACCGTCATCCTTGATGTCGCCATTCTTGTATTAAGCGTGATGTCACTGGTTGAAGGCAGCAGGGAAAAGGGGGATGCTGAATGATTTACACAGTGTTCCCAAAGGGATATGACGAGGAACATGAGGCCTCTCATATGCCCCAGGATTTTTCCACGATGAAAGAAGCCGTGGAATATGCCGAAACTCTTGATTGCGATTATGATATAGAAAGCACTGAGGGTGAGGTTGTTTAAAAAGATGAATGGGAAGTGCCGAGAGATACCCTCTGCTGCTTCCCATCCTTTTTTGTTGCAAAAAGAGTTTTTTCGTAGTATAATTATTATGTGAATGATTATGAAAATGATATTATGAAATTGTAGGAGACATCATGGTAAATATAAAAACAACTTATATAAATAACACTCGGGCAAACAGGGCGGTGCAACAGACGGTTGCTACAATGGCAATAGAGGACATGTACTTTGATAAGCACTTTATCGACGAAATGATAAAGGTTTCCAACGGAGAACGAACTTCTGAGGATGTAAGACGGGAGGTGCTGTCTAAATATGGGCGATAGTAAATATTGCTATCCCGAAACCGATATACTGATTAATAAGCTCGACATTCGAGAACATAGAAAATTATTTGAAGCAGAGAAGGAACTGACATTTATACGGCTTCAAGAGCTTCAATCAGAGCCGATAAGAGGAAATTTTGATTTTGCGCATCTGCTTACAATACATAAGTATATATTTCAGGATATATATGAATGGGCTGGTAAAATAAGGACTGTAGAAATTGGCAAAGGAAATCTTTTTTGCTTAACCGAGTATATTCAAGAATTTGGAAATGCTTTATTCAAGAAGTTTTTCACGCAGTGCTATAGTGCAAAGGATAATCGTGATAGATTTGTTGTAATGTTGGCCGAAAACTATGGGGATTTAAATGCTCTTCATCCTTTTCGTGAGGGTAACGGACGGGCGCAGCGAGAATTTGCAAGATGCCTTTGTCTTGCTTGCGGATATGGGTTTGATTTGTCCTGCACTACACATGAAGAAATGTTAAACGCCAGTATTATTTCATTTGACAAGGGTGACAATTCTTATTTTGAAAAGATTTTTTCAAGGGCGATTTACTCATATAAGGATAGACCGGCTGACGAAAACCCTAATAGACTGAGAATATTAAGCGCTGATGATCTGGTTATCGGGACATATAGTGAGTATGGATACAATGATTCATCTGATTATGCTTATTATAAAAATAAGTACGAATCTATGATACGTGAAATGAAAAATATGTCTGATTAGAAAATATGTTAAACAAATAAGGCATCGGGTTTCCGGTGCCTTTATTTTTTTGTAAGTAAATAGTATTATCTGAAGGTTTTGTGCTTTTTAGGTGTTTTAGAGATTTTAGGAGATTTTTTCTAATATTATTTCGTTAAATCTGAATTTAGCGAAATAATATCTAACTATATTTTTAATTTATTTTTATGCATTTTCTTCTGTCTTCCTACTCTCATGGCTGTTTATACGAGCTTGCAGTATCTTCATTTCTTCTTTAATTTCGTTTAAGATATCAAGTGGGAAAGTTACCACGAGAACGATCAGCACGCCGCCTAACGCACAGGTGGCGTGCTGAACCTCATGGTTTTGCGGGCATCGTGCCGGGTATCTCCGTGTCACGGAGTCCCCTTATGAACCAGATTATCCCGATGACGACCATCATTACACCTGCGATTTTGAACAGCGTGTACAGTATGTCCGGTATATCCATAGTTTCTTCTTTTCTTTTTCCCTGTTTCGGTGCCAGCCTGTCAGGGCTTGCGCTCGGTTTTCGGCTCGTACATCCCATCACAGTTCTTTATGTCGATGTCATATATCACGGAGCCTTTCAGCCTGCACACGAAGTCCACCGGGTTTCCCGTTACTGACGGGCTCTTAATGTACTGGCAGTTGGCGCAGCTCCTGCAGCATTCGGTTATTTTCTCCATTATATTCGTTTCCCTTATATGCCAAGTAGCTCGTTGTGTTTGCCTGTCCTGGTAAGCGTTAGCACAAGCACATCGTCATCCAAGCGGTATATCAGCAGCCAGTCCGGCAGGATGTGGCACTCCCTGAATCCTTTCCAGTTGCCTGTTAGCTGATGGTCATGGTATTTCTCGTCCAGTTCTTTCTGATTTGTACCTTCAGCTATGAGGCCGATAACTTTATCTATCAGACCCATATCCATCCCCCGGCTCTGGGCTTTCTTGTAATCCTTCTTGAATTTTGTTGTCCATGTGATTAAGTACTTGTTCGGTGCGTTCATTTTTTAAGCTCTGCCAGCGCTTCTTCCGTGTTGGTGAACTTCTTTACATTAGGATCCTTTGCGATTTTTTCTGCTTCAAGCATGGCCTCGATCGTTTCCCGGTACGACTTGTCGAGCCGTAGCTCAAACGGGAATCCCCCGACTCTTACTGCTTCCTTGAGGAATACATTGATGGCTGTTCCCAGGTTCATCCCCAGCTCGCTGAAAAGCGCCTCGCTTTTTGCCTTAACCTCATTGTCTACACGGCATGTGTAGTTCGTCGTTGCTGTTGCCATAATGTCTCACCCTCCTATTATTGAGCAATATTTTCGTGCATCTGCTTTTCTTTGCACTATAATATTACTATATATGCACGAATATGTCAATAATGATTATTTCACTTCTAAGGGATATTCTGATTTTTTGAAGTCGTAGTACAGTTCCGCTTTCGTTTTCTTCCTTCTCCGTGTCTTTGGATCATATTCCGTCCGGAGATGGACGATTTTGAACCTCGATTCCGGGTACTCCTCGGCCAGCCTGCGTATCCTCTGGGTGGCAGCGTAAAGCCTCACATAAGAGTACGGCGTGGGGCTGTATTCGCCGCTGCCGTCATCCCAGTACACCTTGTAATTATCCGTTATCTGCTTATCCATATCAAGGCATTCCTTTCTCCTTCTGCAAGTTACCGGCAAGTTAAATCTTCCTTATGTTTCGGGATTCTTTCTTCCGGAATCCCCTTCCGTGAAAGTTACTGGCAAGTTAAAGTGATTAACCTGCATGGCTTTCCGCATCCTTTGCCTTGACGGTATCGAACAGCCTGCATAACTCCTGTATGACCTGATCTGCCTTGTCCTTGTCTGTTTCCGTATTCTTCAGGGCAAGTTTCACGTATCCCTTGGCTATGCTGTTGAATGCCCCACTGTCAAACATCTCATATATCATTTCGTCAGAGCTTGTGCCCAAGAATGCGTAGACCGTCCTTTTCCAATCGGCTTCTTCCTTTGATATCTGACCTTTCTCAGCAAGAGTCAGGTATGTGTCTGCAAGTTCTATAAAGTATTCGTTCATTCCCTGTCTCCTTTTTTTTAATCCTTGAACTCAATATGATCTTTGGGTACCGTCACGACGCGTCCGCTCTCGCAGTCATATATACTGTAAAATTGCGACTGAGGAGTAATTGTTACATCGTCCAGCACGTAGCAGTCATGTTTGCCCAGACTTATTCTTGTCTTTCCTTCTGCTTCCGCCACCCTCTTTTCGTACTCGGATATGCCTGTCAGCCTGTACGCCGGGAGGGGCTTTACATGACCGCAACCGTTGGAGTTGCGGTAGTGGCTCAGCTCACTGCTGACTGCTTTTGTGATGATGTCCGTCATTTTGCGCCCTGTAATCTCTGATACTTTCTGTAGATCGCTTTTGAAATCCTTAGTGACTTTAAAGGTTATGCTTGTGGCTGCAAGCGGTTTCTTTTCTCCCATTCATGTCTTCCTCCTGTTTGTAATAACAATATGGTCATATTATAATTATGTTTTTCCAAATCGTCAATACTATTGCAATAATTTGTAAATAAATCAGTCGAGTGGTCAAGCAATCTTGAAAAAATATTTAATCCATGCAAGTTCTTTCCTTTCGTAAGTGGTTGTCTGGATAAATTTTTCCTTGCAATATCCCCCCCTGGTGTTGCGCGCACTCCTCTTTTTTAATTCTGAACCGCTCATATTGGGATTGGTGTAATCGCAGACTTCTGGTGTCTCTTCCTGGGAAAACTTCGAGTGTGATGTCCGCGGGCATGTTATTGGCGTGACGTAAACCAAAACTATTTGCTGTGAGGAGGAATAACTATGGATAAAGTGAGTTTGGATTTTGAAAAGAAAAAGGCTTTAGCAAGGCTTGGTACCGGCGAGGATGAGTACCTGCGGATCTGTCTGCTCAAACCCCCCTGTCTCAGTACAGTTATCGGCAATCTGCTGACAGACGCTGGATTTTCTATTAAAGTACTGGCAGACCATATAAGTGCCGACAAGTCCAATCTTAATAATGCAATCAACGGAAAGCGTGCTTTTCCGCGCGATATATTGCTAAGGCTGTGTATATGTTGTTGTGCTTCTGTCGAACAGACCGAATTTATACTTGCTTTAGCGAATTGTGTTCGTTTGAGGGATTATGACAAGAATGACATGGTGGCCAAGATGATCCTTGAATCTAAAAGCTGCATGAACGGTTTTGACCGGCTGTATTATTTTGATATCCTGACGTCAAAAAGTGTCATAGATGACACCGGCTTGAACAAATAAAATGTTATGATAGACAAGAAAGGACGTGATAGATATGGATATAGAAAAATCAAAGGAAGAAAAATTGCTGGAGGCGGTCTTTGGAACAGAGGCTGTGACAGGGGAGCGTTTTGCGGAATACAGGGAGCGTGTACTGGCTAAGGCGAGTGGCTTGGTGGCTCCGCTTGACAGTTATAAGTTTGTCGGTGTTAACGCCGATAAGGACAGGCTTATGATCCGCTACTACGACACGGCTACAAAAAAGGCAGGGATGGTTGTGCTCTTTCAAAATAATAGCACATGGGACACTGTAGGGAGCATTAGACTGCCAAAGGGCACAAGTAAGCATGTCCTTGTATCCTGGCTGCTGATGCAGTTTGCCCACTGGCAGACTCCTGGAGTCGAGTGGTAGACTGACAACAAACAACAAAAACGTACAGTTTGAACCGCAGATCTTCTTTTTGGTTCATTCTGTACGTTTTTTCTTTATCTATTTGTATCTATTTGTTTCCCTTTGCCCTATTATGCGTCTTACAGAGCATCGTACAGTTGCTTATGTTCGTTGCCCCGCCCTTGCTCCAAGCTGTGACATGATCTGCGTCCATCTCGTTCTGTTTGTAGATACGGGTGCGGTTGTTATCGCTCCCCAGAGCACACAGTGGACAGTTTGAAATGCCTTTGGTTTGTGCGTATTTTGTCTGCTTCGTATATACAGTTTTCTTCGTAACATCATCAAAGATGCGGATATCCAGCAGTTTAGTGTCAGTGCAGCCACCAAGTATATACTCATACACTCCTTTCCGGTTTTTCACAAAGAAGTCTGAATACAGTTCCTGCAGCATTGTATGCACCTTGTTGGGATCATATGATTTTGTGTGATACTTCTCATAATATTCCCCCCACGGAAGTCCTCTCATCTCGCTCTCGACATCTGTAAACACAGATGAAACCCAGTCGATTACAGATGTGAAATAACTTTTCAGCTCGTTAATATTGGTATCGTAACGATGCTGGCTCATATAGGCATCTATATTTCCCTTTGAAACCCACGAAAGAGCCATCTTAAGATAATCCTGGCGTTTAACATCACCACTGATGTATGCACTCCACTTCTGTATATTAGCATTCTGTGAGTTTGAAAATTCTTCCTTTGCCATAGTGACAAATGGGCCCGAATGAATGGCATTGGAAAGTTCCTGCTCGTTCAGCGGAACTCCGGCTATATTGATGGTTTTAAACCATTCCTTTATTTCCGATTCAGTGCCCTGGCATTCGTATATCGTCAGTTTTGTATCAAGTATCTTTTTCTTCTGATCCTGAGCAAGTCCATTAAAATATTGTGGTTTCCCGTTTGCATCCATTATTGGGAACTTTCCTGTAACAAAGCGCCCAAACGAAGTAATACGCTGTTGCCCATCTAACACTTCATACTTATCTTCGTCAACCTTAACAAAATAGATAAGCCCCAAAGGATACCCCTTTAAAAGCGATTCAACAACAGCTACATCTCTTTTCCCATCAGCATAAATATAATTTCTTTGGTACTCTGGTTGTATTACAAGCCTGCCAGACCACCCAAAAAGGCCTTTGCCTTCATATTCATTATAAACAAACCCTTTACATATATCATCTACCGTAAGTTTAATGTTTAATTCTGTTTTCATTTAGGCTCTCTTTCTTATAAATATTCTTTTATACATATTTTTACCATCTATCACGCAATGTGGATTTTTACCATCCCACTTTGCTGCATCTCCGCTAAAGCCTCTTCCATTGTCTTCTGCCATTCCAATCAGTTCAAATTGCTCTGGGCAGAACTTCGTCATAAATGTTACCGGCACCCCCATTACACCTTCATAATCGGAAGGAATCGCATCAGAATGCGGAACCTCTAACACATCATAATTCTCATACTTTTGATAACCACACTCTCTAATTTCTTTATGCTTACTAAATTTCAAATTATCAGACATGCTCATAAGAGATATCGGCTGATGTCTGCGGCCATGATCAATATTTGTAAACCACATAACACCTGCCACACGAATCATACCTTCCCTATGGTCTAAATCCGTTGCGATATCTTTATATGTTACATTTATAAAATGTGTGCAATTCCTATTAAACCCTTTTCCTAACCACAATTTATTATCTCTAATTAAAGGAAATATTTCTTTATATGTTATTGCATTTTGATGTCCAATAATAAGAAACTGCTTGTTCGCCTTAATAATCCACGGAACAAATTCTCTAAAAAGAGAAAACGGCGGATTCGTAACTATAATATCTGCTTCGTCTCTCAATTTACATACTTCTTCAGATAAAAAGCTTCCATCTTCCCTTAAATATTCCCACTCTAAATCATCTATATCGATGTTTCCAGATGCATTAACATCTCTCGTCAGTGTAAATATTTTTCCCTTTTGCGGTGAAATTTT
>Ga0247611_10008689_pt1 | contig 12443 bp, 16 predicted proteins | sample 177DNAGHGhighgp2_FD_192422 | JGI IMG/M metagenome (GOLD analysis project Ga0247611, IMG submission 192422) | Sheep rumen microbial communities from Palmerston North, Manawatu-Wanganui, New Zealand - 1770 DNA GHGhigh gp2 | ecosystem: Host-associated > Mammals > Digestive system > Stomach > Rumen... | reverse complement strand
TTATTAGGAGGAAAGAAAAATGGCTTCTATTTATGACGGAAAGCATTATAACCCAAGTGTATTCAAACTTGCGGTTCAAAACATTATGTCATCTGTCAAAGGCGAACTCGGTAGATTATTCTCCACAAGACGCGTTGACAGAGATTTAGCAATCAAATTCCCAGACCAAGTAGGCGGTAATATCGCTGAAATCGTTATCAAAGGTCGTTTAGGCGGAACATCACAAAACTATGACGGCGCAACCACAATTGTTCCAAGCAAAACAACAAACTTTGTTCAAAGAGTAATTGCTATTGGTCGTGTTGGTTCTTGGGAAGAAAACGATTTTGAAACCTCAATTGCAGGTTATAGCGAATTAGACGCACAAGTCTATCAAGTCGCTGATTTTAGAAACAACGAAGTTCGTTTAGCAGGCTTATCAATTCTTAAAGGTATCTTTGCCTCTGCATTAACACCTGTTCAAAAAACCGCAGTTGTTTCCGCTGATATGATTGACGCACTTGTTTCTTCATTTGGAGATTTAGGCGATGACATTGATACTGTCTTAATGGATAGTTACGTTGCAGGCGAACTTGCAAAATTAAATTTACTCACATACGGAACATATCAAATTAGTGGTGTTCAATATCAAGACCAAAAGATTGGTTATTGGGCAGGCAAACGTGTCTTAATTGATGACGGTTGTGGCACAAACTCCAACGCAAGTGGTTCAGTCCACCGTGTTTATGCCCTTGCACCATATTCATTCCGTTATTGTGAATTAGGTGTCAAAGTTCCTTATGAAATGGCAAGAGATAGTTTTACAAATGGTGGCGTTGACGCTTTCATTTCAAGACAAAGATTTGTCCTTGCCCCTGAATGTGTTTCATTCAAAGGAACACCTGCTTCTTTATCCCCAACCGCAGTTGAACTTGAAACAGGCGCAAACTGGGAATTAGTTAAAGACGGAAATGGTAATGCTTGCAACCGCAAGATTGTTCCATTTGCTTGTATTGAAATTACATTACCTTAATCGGTAGATAATTATTAGGAGGTAAATGCTTATGACAAATGACGAAAAAATTGAACAAATGCAAGTTATGATTGGCGAAGAACAATTGCCAAGAGTTTTAAGTGTTTACCTCCAACAAGCGAAGCAACTTATTCTTAACAAAAGATTTCCGTTTGGCGAACAACCAAATGAGGTTGAAAGTAGATACGAACAATTACAAATTGAATTAGCAATATCATTATTCAATGAAAGAGGCGCGGAGGGTCAATCAAGCCATAATGAAAATGGTGTTAGCCGTTCTTGGCGCACCAAAGACCAAATTATGCTTGATGTCGTGCCTTATGGGTGTGCTTTATGAGAAACCTTAAAATTAACCAAAGAAAATATGTTGGGCTTAATTATTTAGGGGAAACCGACTTAACTGATGAACTTGGCTATAAGACAGGCGAAAAAGTAGTTTTTTATGGGAATGAAATTTTGTTTGAAACACATATTAGCGGTGCAACGGGTTCGGCAGTTGTTGACAACAATGGCATTATCATTGAATACGATAAGTCAATGGTATTAACAAAAAGTGATTTTGCCAAATATGGCTTTAATGAAAATTCGGTATTCTTCATTGATAAGAAACCGGAATATGACAAAGATAATAAACCATTGTATGACTATAAGGTTAAACGTATTAAAGATACTATTAACGAAGTAATGATATTGTTAGAGAAAGTTAGAAATAACTAATGGCTACGCTTAAATTTTCTTGGAACAAATTGCCACAAAGTATAGCAGACCAATTGCTAAACGATGTAAAGGAAAGTGCGCCAAGAATACTTGAAGCATTTAGCAAAGAAATTGAAGTAAATGCTCGTAAAAACTTCAACCAAGCGGTAAATGATATAAGTGGGGATAACCCTTATATTACTGTCGTTAGAAGAATTAGCGGTTTAAATGCAACTATATCTTGCATAGGCGAACAAGTCTTATTTGCCGAGTTTGGCGCAGGTCAACAAAACGCATATTACGAAAAGACTATACAAGTTAAAAGCCACTTTATAACAAATGCTTATGGCACTTTCTATGTCAAAGCGCACGAAAGAACTATTGGCATTAATGCTAAAGGGTTCAAAAGTGGTGGTACGGTTGAAACAATGCCAAGACCAAGCGGTATCGTCAATTTAGGCGAATATGGTAAGGGCTATGGTAAAGATGATTATTGGTTCTATTATAGTGTAAATGGAAGATTGACTAACCGAGAAGTATTATGGCGTATGTCAAACCTTAATGGTATGTATGTTATTAAAACGGAGGGAACGCCACCAATTAGGGCATTATATAGAGCAAGAAATACCGCAATTAATAAATTACAAAGTGGGAGGTTAAAAATTAAATGATTAACAACGCAAGTGAAATCTTTACACGCATAACTTCCGCTTTGGGAAATGTGGATAGTAGCGTAAAGACTTCGAGTGTTTACACTAATAGTCCAAGTTCTTACCCATTTGTAAGTATTGAGATGATAGGCAATAGCGTTGATGAACGTGGTAGTGATAGCGGAGATATTGAAAACTTTGCAAACATTGACTACGAAATAAACGTTGTTACTACGGGCAATACGAAAATGAGTAAGTGTTATAAGTTATTGTCGGTCTGCGATGACTTTATGAAAAGCATTGGTTTCACACGAATTGTTATGACACCAATGCAAGACCAAAACGAAACAAAATACCGATTAGTCGCAAGATATGAAGCGGTTGTCGGTAAAGACTTAAAAGTATATAGGAGGTAGTATAAATGGCTACATCAACAGTTAACACTTTCTTAATGTATAAAGCAAGTGGTGGTAATACTTATACCAAACTTTGCGACATTAAAGATTATCCAGACTTAATGGGCGCACCTGAACAACTTGAAACCACAACTTTAAGTGATAAAGCAAGAACTTATATTGAGGGTTTACAAAGTGGCGAACAACTAACATTTACCGCCAACTACGACAAAACCGATTTGGCTACTCTTAATGGTCTTAAAGGGCAGGAATTAGAGTTAGCGGTTTGGTTTGACGGAGCAACTGCTTCGACACCGGCAGGGGCAGAGGGTAAATTTGAATTTAAAGGTTATATCTCTGTTGCTATTGTAGGACACGGAGTTAACGAAGTTCGTGAAATGCAAGTTATCGTTACACCGTCAACCGATATTAGCATTGGCGCTTAATTAAATCTACTATATGGAGGAGAACTATAAATGGGTAGTATCTTAATAACAAACAAGGCGGATAATAAGAAGTATGAATTGGAATACAACCGCTCCGCTATTGTTAGAATGGAAAAGCAAGGTTTCAAAATTGATTTAATCAAAAGTGAGCCACTTTCCACAATTACCTTGTTAATGCGTGGTGCGTTCTATATGCACAACCCAAGTCTTGATGATGAAGAAATCGACAAAATTTGTGATGAAGTTGAGGGTGGAGATGAATTTGTTAAAGCGTTATTAGACCTTTATACAAATGCCCTTATGTCATTAAGCGGACAAGATAATAAACAAGCAAAAAACTTCAAGTGGGAGAAGAACTAAAATCTTCTCCCCACGAAGATAAAACCATAGAACAAACGTTTAACGATTTTTGCCCCTATTTTATCGCTATGGGGTGTAGTTATGATGACTTTTGGTATAAAGATACCGAAATAGCCAAAGCATATCTCAAAGCGCACGAAATTAGGCAAAAACAAGAAAATGAGCGTCTATGGTTGCAAGGTTATTATTTCTATGTTGCTTTATGCGATGTTGCACCTGTTCTAAATGCGTTTGCTAAAAAGGGAACAAAAGTTCAACCATATCCAACCGAACCATTTGCGGTTACGAAACGAGATATTGAAATAAAGCAAGACCGAGAAAGACAAAATAGATTAATAATGTTGCGAGAAAAATTAAATAAATCAGTTAAAAATGGAGGGTAAAAGATTATGGCTATTAGTTATGATAGTTTAGAGTTAAATATATCTGCTAATGTAGGCGAAGCAACTAAAAGTATTCGTTCTTTAAAAAATAGTCTTAATGCCCTCCAAAAAACTGTTCAAGGTTTAGACTTTAATTCATTAACAAAAGTAGAAAAACATTTACAAAATATTGCAAAAATTGACTTTTCAAATGTTAGTCAAGGTTTGAAAGATGTTGTAAGTGCTTTTAAATCATTAGACCAAGCGCAAGCCAAAGCAGGTAAAAAAGTGTTAAAAGATAAACCTTATGAACCTAACTTTACTATGCAAGAAAGCCAATTGCCAAGTATATTTAAACCAAATTTTGAAACAATTGACTTTAAGGAATTACCATTAGAGGGTTTTAAACAATTTAGAGAAACTTTAGAAAAAGACATTGATGACGAAAATATTATTGATGTTGAGGCGCACGTCAAAACACTTGCAGGAACGCTCAATGCACTTGGTTTAAACGCAGAACAAATCAATGCCGTTTTTAAATCAATTAGTTCAAATGAAAAACTATTTAATGAAGAAAATATTGAAAAAACAAAACAAGCATTAGAAGAATTTGGTTTTAGCGCGGGTCAAATCAACGACATTATTAGCCGTTTAAAAACCAATTTTGATGATATTAGCAACAAGGAAAGAGAAATAAATAATCTTACTAATGCTTTTAGCAATTTAGGTTTAAACGCACAACAAGTTGACGCAATTATTAAGTCTATTGGCAAAGACAAAGAACTATTTAATACCGCACAATTTGATAAAGTAAGAGATAAATTACTTGAACTTGGTTTTAGTGGCAAGGAAGCCGAGCGTATTATGAAACGCTTAAAAAAGGAAACCAAGAATGGTGGAAAAGAAGCCGAAAAAGGTGCAAAAGGTTTTGGAAAAATTGCAGGTGCTTTTAAACGTATTCTTTTCTATCGTATTGTTCGTAGGGCTATTCAACTTGTTGGGCAAGCAATCAAAGAGGGCATACAAAATATGGCTCTATTTGATAGCGAATTTAACAAGTCGATGAGCGAGGTAAAAAGTTCAATTTCCTATCTCAAAAATAGTTTTGCTACATTAGTTGCGCCACTTGTTGAAATGGTCGCGCCTGTTTTGTCAATGATTGCCGATTTAGTTGGTGATGTTGCAAACTCTTTTGGCGAAATGTTTGCAAGTATGAACGGCAAAAATCAATTTGCAAAAGCAAAGAAAAACGCAGAAGATTATGCCGAAAGTTTAAAGAAAGCGCAAAGTGTTTCGCTTGGTATTGATGAACTTAATGTTGTTAAGCAAGACGATAGCAAAGACAACTTTGATATGGTTGATATTGAGCAAAACGAAAATACGCAAGCATTAAAAGAATTTGGAAGTGAATTTAAAGATTTATTAATTACAATAAAAGACTTTATTTCGCCAATTATTAAAGATGTTGTTGGTTTAGTTCAAGAATGGTTGCCAAAGATTATGACTTGGTTATCTCCTATTCTTGACATTATTGGGCAAATTTTAAATGCTCTTAAACCTGTAATTGATATTGTTATTAATTTTGTTGATAAGTTATTTAATTCAACAAATGAAACTGTTGGCTCGAGCATTACCGCATTTGCTAATGCTTTGCTTAATATTGTTGAACTTATTGCAAGCATTTTTGAGGCATTAGAACCTGTATTTGACATTATCAATGTTATTATTTCATTAGTAGTAAATGTTCTTAATGACGGTCTTATGGTTTTAAGCGATGTCATCTCATTTATTGTTGATATTATTAAACCAATTGTTGAAATACTTAAACCAATTATTAATGTTTTAATGGCTATTGTAAATGTTATTGTTGGTGTAATCGGTGGTGCATTAAAAACAATTTTTGCTCTCATTAATACAATAATTGAATTTGTTGTCGCAGTAGGCGAAACACTTATCGCAATATTTACTTTAGACTTTGAAAAAATTGGCGATATTTGGGCAAAAGTTGGCGAAAAAATGAAAGGTATTTGGAAAGGCGTTGGTAATTTCTTTATAGACATATTAAACGGAATTATTGGTTGCTTTGAAAAGTTCCTTAATTTCTTTGTTAAAGGTGTAGGAAAAGTTATTGGTTTATTTGGTGTTGATACATCAAATTGGGGCGTTCATTTTGGAAGAATAGAACACTTTGCAACCGGTGGTTTTCCGGAGGAGGACGGCTTTTTCTATGCAAACCATAATGAATTAGTAGGTCAATTTAGTAATGGTAGAACTGCGGTTGCTAATAATGAACAAATTACAACAGGCATTTACCAAGCGGTTTTACAAGCGATGAACGATAGCGCACAAGGTAGCGGAAAAGAAATTGTCTTACAAATTGACGGACGCGAAATTGGGCGTGCAAGTGAAAAATATGAGGCACAAAAAGGCGATAAAAAAGTGTTTGTAGGAGGTTATCATTATGGCTATTAGTCGTAGTGTAGTTGCTATTTTTAATTATAGTTTACCAACACCGGCTTGGGTGCAATTGCCAATGCCAAGTGATTATGTTGGTATTTCAACGACTTTAGTTGATAGTGGGCGTAATGCACAAGGTCAAGTTATTGCCGATGTAATTAAAAGCGATATTGCCAAAGTGGAACTAAAATGGAATTTTTTAACACCGGCACAATATAGTGCGATAGCCCAACTTTTTGAACCTAAATACAATAACAACGATATGTCCGTATTTTTCCGTCCGGTATCTTTCTTTGACGTTATTGCAAATGCTTATGAGGGCGACATTACACAAGCCCCAAACCTTACAACAAATCGCATTAGAAAGTTTTATTGTGGCGATAGAAAAGTCCAATTTGCCAAAATGGTTTTAAATGATGACGGCACACCAAAAGGTTACCAAAACGTTAGTTTAAACTTAATTGATACGGGCGTTATTTATGGGGAATAATTATGATTGCTACAAGTCAAGCGTGGAAAGATAACCAAAATAAACAAGTCCGTAGCGAAAGTGATATTAAATTAACTTTTTATAAAATAACAACTTTAAATGTTGGAAATATACAATATGAATACGGTGTTGTTGATACCACTTTAACAAAAGAACATTTAGCGTCTTTTCACTTAAAAGAAAGTGGTGCTTTAAACAACAACAAGTTACCAATTTGCGAAATTAATTTTTCAATTTACAAAAATGGTAAAGTCGATTTTGATGAACGTGGTTTCGTTGTTGTGGAATTTGGTTATAACATTAATGGAACTTGGGAGTGGATACAAAAAGGTATTTATAAAATTTCAAAAAAAGAAATACCGGTAAACGGACTACTCGCGCATTATACTTTAAAATCTTGCTTTGGTAGTAACCCTTATACCGATATTGATGATATTTATAAAGAGGGAAGTTACCAAACTTACGACACTTCTTTAAGAAACATAAGAACTGACGATTTAATGTCTAAATTGCAAATGCAAGAAGATGGTGTCGTAACAACTAATTATACGGTTGGTAGTTATTTAGGTTATGTTAGTTTTCTTGAATTAGCGCGACAAATTGGTATTGTCAAAGGCAAAACAACATCAATTACAAATCAAGCAAAATTAAAATTATTAGATACTTTAAATAATCGTGATGTTGTTGGTAAAGTTATTCGTTCAAATTGTTACAATAAACCGGAAAAAACAAGTGAACTAAAATTTGATATTATATCAATTATTGGGCATAGTTTAGGTTCTTCGTCATCAACAAAAAGTTCATATACTGTTACAACCACAAAAGAAAATGAAAAAATCTACGTTGAGCCAAGTTTATATGCAAGTGCGCAAATTGTTGGTGGCGCGGTGTATAGCATTTTATGGAGTGCTTATACAATTAACCAACCAGCCGGAACTTACAATATTGAACTTACGAATTTAGAAAATGATGTATTAACAACCAATAGTTTTGTCGTGGGTTTAGGTTCTAATGAACTAAAAATTGACACACCATTATTATTCCAATATCAAACCGTAAATGTTGCCTTTGGTCTTATTGATATGGTTAACACCCATAATATTGTTTATTCGGTTGATTGCCGTATTGACCCGTCTTTTGAACTATTCGATTTAATAGATTTAGAAATTGAAAAAGGCATTTTTAAACGCGGTTTTATTGAAAGCATTAGTATTGATTATAATGGCGGTTTTTCCGGTAGTTTAGAAATAAGAACATTATTTGATTATGAAAAACCATTAACTTTTAAGAATATTAGTAACAACAATGCTACTGTTATGGCTACTTTTGTTGGTAGCGCAAACCCAAATTTGCAATATAGTATAGACGGTGGTAGTTGGAGGACTTATTCAACAAGCGGAACAGAATTGACGTTACCAAGTGGTTCAACCATTTCTTTTAAGGGAACAAACGCAAGCGGTTTTTCATCAAGTTCAACCAATTATGTATATTTTAGTTGCGACCAAGAGTGCGAAATTAGTGGCAATCTTATGACTTTAATTGACCCAAGTGGCGAAACAACCGAAATACCAAATAACTATTGTTTCTATGGCTTGTTTACCGGTATTCAAACAATTTCTAATATACCAAGCAATTTATTAATGGCTACAATACTTAAAGAAAATTGTTATACCTCGTTATTTGATAGTAGTATAAACGTAACGAGCAAAGCGGTTCACGGTGTAGTTAATTTGGTAATTTCAAGCCAAGTTATTACCGCTAATGCTTTCTACTATATGTTTAGAGCGCAAACTTTTGATGATGACCTTACCATTGATTTTAGACAAGCGACAACAATTAATAGCCCGATTACATTAGGCTCAATAAGTAAAGTAATTGGTGGAGTTAGTAATTTTGTTAAAAAAACTTATATATTTAGCACGGCGTTAACGACTATTAATGCAACTTCAATTGGTATCACGGGCGATTATTCATTACAAAAGTTGGTATTTGAATTCACCGATAATGATGTTGTTAACTTTGATGTTTCAAAAATTATTCCACAAGGCACAGATAATAAGTCGTCTTGTTCGTTTGAAATTTGGACGGATAACACAAGTATTGTGAATGGTTGTGTTGCAAAACGTAATGAATACACAACTATAAATGCTTTCCATTTAGACGGAACAAGTTGGGGGTTATAAATATGTTAGAACATTCAACACTTAAAAAGTTTAAAGAGAATATCGTTGATAAAAACTTTGCCGACATTAACGAATATCGTTGCATAGTTGTTCAAAAGAAGAACGAGGTTACTTATGGGTGGCAAAATGACGTTAACTTTGAATATTGCGAAGAACACGAAATACCTTGTTATGACTTAAAACGCGACGGCGGTTGTATCGTTCATTTTACGGGTATGGTGTGTTGGGCGGAAGTTAAGCCAAATGATGTTAAGGACTTTTACTTAACAAACATTGATTTTCTTAATAAGTTAACTGAATACCTTAAAGGCAAAGGGCTTAATGCGGTTTTAGATAATAACGATATACTTGTTGACAATTACAAAGTAGCAAGTGGTTGCGCTATTAACTTAAAACCGGACTACAAAAGAACGTTTAGCGCGGTGCAAGTTTGTATGTATTGTGATGTTGAACTTATCCAAAATATTTGCACAAAGCCAATGACAAAAACACCAAAAGGTTTATACGAATTTGGCGTTACACAAAAAGAAATAATTACGTTTGTTGAAAATTATTTTGCAAACTAATATTAATTAGTTTATTATAAAGTTGAGATATAAAAGGTTATCTTTAAGCAAAAGGGCTATTCATATAGTCTTTTTTGCGTTTTAGGAGGTATATAAATGGACTACTACGGTTTTATTGGTTATTTAGTTGTAGGTCTTGGCGTTGTCGTTTCATTGTTTCTTGCGGTGGGTATGCCACTTATGAAAATAGCGACAAGGTTGCAAAAAATAGAGGATAGGTTAGACCATATTGACGCAACACTTGGCGGACACTCAAGCAAGATTGAAGAACACGAAAAACGCTTGGACGACCACGACAAAAAGTTTATTAAAATGGAAACCGAGAAAAAAGCGAAAGCAAAGAGGTATTAAATTATGAGCGTAGCACAAATTAGTGAATTAGTAGGTCTTATTACCGCATTATTAGGTTTAATCGGTATGGTTGTGGCTTATGTTAGAAAAGTCATAAAAACAATTAAAGAGAAAAACCTAAAAGAGTTCATTGAAGAACAAATGGCTATTGCGGAAAGCACCGAATATGACGGAAAAGAAAAGTTGGTGTTAGTCTTGACCGCCCTTGAAAAAAGATATGGTCTTAAAGAGTTCTTGAAAATCGAAAAAGAGGCAAAAGACTATATTGAGGAGTGCATTTCGTTTAGCAAAAAAATTAATCATAAATAAGGGGAAAAATTATGGCTAAAAAGAAACCGACACCAAACAATAAAATTCAAGCAAATACAACTTGGTATAACGAGGGCGCTATGAAAAAAGATATTTTATTAACCGAAGAAACTTTTATTGGGGCAGGGGACGATTATGTAGATTTTCGTTGTGATAACCTTACCGATTACGATTTAATCGTTATTACATACGGTAATCTGTTCTATATCTTTATGGTTGCCCAACAATATTTAGATAGTTCATATTTGCAATCAACATCTCAAAGAGCAGGCGATAACGTTCATTGTTGGCAATTAGCAAAGACATCTCACGATAAGAACGAATATAGAATTAGAAAATACAAATATGTTACTAATTTAGAAACCGGAGATGTTTTAACTGAACTAATTAATATAACAAATACGCCAATGGTTATCGGCATTAAATTATAAAGTAGTTGGAGGAACATAAAATGGCAAAAAGAAAAACAACTAAAAAAGCAACACAAAATAACAAGTTAAACACACAAAGTTGGTGGGCTGACGGCGATTTAGACCCAAGACTTCCAAATATAGAGGGAAACGCGGGTAAAGTTCCTGTCGTAGCCGAAAATGAAAAAGGGTTTGAATACGGAAACATATCAACCGCTTTTACTCACTCATTTGATGAATTAGACCCTGAAATAAAAGCAATATGTGAAAGTGCTATTAATTCAGAAGGTGCAGGTGTTCTTTGTACTGAAGAAACTTGGAACGATATTAAATCACTATTAGATAAATCACTTTATTTTGAATATGAACATAACGTTCTAATTAAAATTTACGAATATCATAGTGTAGATACAACACAATATAAGTTTGGTATATTGGGTGACGCTTTTGGTTTATCACTTGAATTTAATTATAATAGTGATGAGAGTTGGCTTAAAATTAACTTAAGTGAGGTTTAATTATGAATAACACATTTGATAAAACGATAGCGAATATCGTTGGAAAACACCTCATTAGTGGGGTGTTTTTTAAAAAAACTTTTACAATTATAAATTATTGTTTATAATGTAAACAAGATATAATAAGTTATCTTAAAAAGCAAAAGGGCTATGTAGTCCTTTTTATTGCGTGAAGATAAATGGAGGAATAAAGTTATGTTAAATGTCATATTTAACGGGATTAAACCAAACCAAAAACACTTTGAATTTAGCGTTATGGGTAATGCTAAAGTTGATATTATCAAATTTGTTTTAACTTCCGCATTAGATAGTTTATATACATTAGAACAATTAGCGGACTTTTCTGCATACGTTAAAATTGAAAGCGCAGGCAAAGACTATTTAGACAAAATACCTTGCGAAAGCCAACTTGAACCTATTTTAAATACAAACCAAGAAGTTATTGGCTACAAATTAAACGTGGAGTTTGAACTTAAAGAAAAAACAACACAATTTAGAAATATTAGTTTGCAACTTCAATTTGAAAGCGAAGAAGGACGTATTGTTTCGCAAACCGAAGTTATTGACATGACATTAAAAGGCAACATTAACGCAGATAACGATTTGCCCGATGTTTACCCCGATGTTTTACATCATATTGAAAATGAACTTGACGACCACGAAGAACGTATTGACGACCTTGAAAAAATGGGTTTAGATAGCAAAATTAAGTCTATTGACTTATCGTTAAGTGGCGATAATTTATCCGTAGCGTTAAAAGACAAAGACGGACAATCTTTAATGGACGATAGTGTGGAAATGCCATTTAGCGAAATGAACGCATTAATTCAAGAAAACGGCAACAAAATTGCGACTATTGAAGGACTTATTCCTGCACAAGCAAGTAGCGAAAACCAATTAGCAGATAAAAGTTTTGTTAATAGTTCTATCGCAACAAATACTGCATACTTTAGAGGAACTTACGCCAATGTTAGCGCATTACTTTCATATTCGGGCGAATTAACAAATAACGACTACGCCAATGTTATGAATAGTGCGAGAGATTTTGCCGACACAACTGAAATGAACGAGTTTGACAAGGACTTACTTACAAACTTTGACTTTGGTTGGATACCTAATGGCGACAACTTTGATTTATACCGCTTTAATGTTGAAACACAGGTTTGGTCTTTGCAAGAAACAAATATTCCAAAAAGCGCAATTACTTTGCCAACTGTTTACAATAGATATACTTACAA
>Ga0247611_10008688_pt1 | contig 12443 bp, 12 predicted proteins | sample 177DNAGHGhighgp2_FD_192422 | JGI IMG/M metagenome (GOLD analysis project Ga0247611, IMG submission 192422) | Sheep rumen microbial communities from Palmerston North, Manawatu-Wanganui, New Zealand - 1770 DNA GHGhigh gp2 | ecosystem: Host-associated > Mammals > Digestive system > Stomach > Rumen... | reverse complement strand
AAACTGTATATCTAAGCATATATTTTATTGTTTTTTCTGACCTAGTGAATGTTAAATATTTTAAGAGTCGTGGGTACTCTATTATTTACGCTGCAAAATTAAAGCGATATTTCAAAATTATTTCCCGCTGGCCGCGTACAGCGAAATCTACGGACGGTTGTAACTGCTTGATAATCAGTAGTAGGATATAAAAAGGTATAAAAAAACGGTAGTTTTTGCCCTGTAAAAGCTATGCTTTCATGGTGTAAAAGCTATCGAATGACACTCTAAAAGCTATGCTTTCACATCGTAAAGTGATAGCTTTCACGAAAAAGGGGGCGCGAAAAGTTGATTTTTCGCGTCCCCTTATTGTTTTTTATGCCTCATTTTCATCTAGATTGCGTTTTTTGCTTGACATGATTTTTATCAAGCAATGACAAAAATGTCCTATTGAAGCATGAAAATTAAAATATTCGTTAGTGTTGCAAAGTTACGAAAAAAAAACTGAAAAAAACTACTATGCCGTTTAAAGTTATTGCTATCTTACAAATTATTATTAAATTTGCATCGAAAAGCTGACCAAAAAAAGAAATAAACGTCATAACAGTATATGGCAAAACGTAGAGAAATAAGAAATAGCACAGCTGAGTTCCTTATCTTTCAGATAGAAGGAAAGGAACAGGGTGCAGAGGTGTACTATAAAGACAAGACTGTGTGGTGTACTCAGAAGGCTATGAGTATGTTGTTCGATTGCACCTCTGATAATATAAGTGTACATTTACAGAATATCTATGATACAGATGAACTGAAAAAGGAGGCAACTACCGAGAAAATTTCGGTAGTTCGACGTGAGGGCAACAGGGATGTAAATCGTACTCTTCAATTCTATAACCTTGACGCTATAATCAGTGTTGGTTATCGTGTCAATAGCATTCGGGCTACTCAGTTCCGCCAGTGGGCCACAAATGTGCTTCGTGAATATGCTATTCGTGGCTACGTACTAGACAGAAAACGTATGGAGAATGGCAGTTTTTTTGATGAGGACTACTTCGAGCATCTGTTAGCAGAGATTCGTGAGATTCGCCTATCAGAGCGACGCTTCTATCAGAAATTGACCGATATCTATGCCACAGCTGTTGACTACAATCGTGATGCACCAACGACAAGACTCTTTTTCAAGATGATGCAAAACAAGATGCATTATGCCGTACATGGTAGAACTGCCGCTGAGTTGATTGTGGAGCGTGCTGATGCTGAACAAGAACACATGGGGTTGACAACCTGGGAGAATGCACCTGATGGGAAGATTGTCAAGACGGATGTATCGATAGCCAAAAACTATTTGAAAGAGATGGAACTGGCAGACATGGGACAACTGGTAAATGGTGTTCTCGAATTGGCAGAGCGTATGGCGAAACGTCATATACCGATGACAATGGAAGATTGGAATAAACAGATCGACACCATTTTAGCAGCTGGTGGTAATGAGATTCTACAGACAGCAGGGAGCGTGTCAGCCGAAGAAGCAAAGGAACATGCAGAAACAGAGTTTGAAAAGTATCGCATAATACAAGATCGTTTGTTCCAAAGCGACTTTGACAAATATTTGGGCGAATTACCTTTTGATGATGAATAATTGGTAAAACATTTGGCAAACTCGAAAGTATTGTACAAAAAAAATTGTAAAACCTACAATATGACCTGTTGGTTGATTAAATATTCTTACCGTATAATAGAGATATTGCTGATACTCTCTATAACCATCGGCATTGTCTTCTGTATCGGCCTTGACAGTCATGACAGGGCTGAAATGCAGGATGTTATGGCATTGTGCATCATAGGATTGCTGTGGGTATGGTTTATTTCCCTGCCGCTGACTCTCATCGTAATAGCCTCCATTATACGTTGCATTCCCCCCGCTTCCACCTACAAGAAGGTGGTTCTTATGCTCCATATACTCAATGCAGCTATATTGTTCGCCTTCTACATCACCCTTCCCAAGGCTGAACCATGCAACGCCACAATTATGGCGGAGCATTACGAGGAGCACCATAAGGAAATGTACGACCTGGTAAGATATGTACACCGTTCATTAGGTGACAGTTGCTCCATACTGCTTGAGTACAGAAACGGTGAGATTACGGATTTCATGATTGAGAACGGCCATGAATATCGCAGCAATATCACTGACCAAGAAGGAATAGAAAACGCCGTACGTCTCGCTGGATTGTCAAAGCAAGAGACAGCAACCATCCAAGCTATGATGCGCAAGGCTGGCATCATAGGCATAGAGATAGACAACAGGCGTGACTTTGATGGGGCGGCAAAGAAAAACATACTATTGTTCAGATGGCATGGAAGCAGCAAGTATCAGTATGCTCTCTATAACCGTCCCATGACGAAACAAGAAAGGGATGAGGCTTCGTCACTCTCCCAGTTTCTACTATATAATGACAGCGTAGTGTTTGAGTCTTACGGAAGCTATATCAGCCAGAAAGGTTTCACTGACAGGTATAGGTTTCGGAAAAGGGACAGATAAGCGATTCTGAAACCTACTTTTTCCATGCTTATTTCATACTGATATACAGTGGGCGTTGTAAAAGCTATCATATTACCTTGTAAAAGCTATCACTTTACAATGCGGTTTGTATCATTTTGTGTTTCAATAGGTTACAGTCTGACTGAAACAAGTGGTGAAAACTCAGTCCTTCAGCGAGTATGTGACGGTGGTCACCACGCGCACCTTCTTTATGTACGGAGTGTTCTCATCACGGTTGTCTATTGAGAACTGTCCCTGGTCGGCACTCACTATCTTGTTGAGCCTCGAACTGGAGTTGTCGGCAAACTGCTGCGCAGTCTGCTCAGCGTTCTTAATCGCCTCGGTCATCATCTTGGGCTTCAGTTTTAAGCTCCTGTTATATTGAAGCATATTATTGCAGATTTTGGCATCCGTATGATATTTTTTTCGTAACTTTGCACACATGGAAGAACTTAAGCAATTACTATTCGACGATTGGGTTTACACTCTCATTGTGCTGTCAACATGCACGTTTTATCTGCTTATAGCCTATGGCATATACAGGTGTTTCAGAAAACCGAGGACCATTGAGCCTAAGGCGTCGATGCCCAGCCTGCAGCAGTTGGAGGAACTCTACGGTGCTCCGTCTGACGTGATAGCGCTCAGTCCCACCAAGTGTAACCAGGCTGACAGCGTGATACTGGTTTATGAAGATGCCGGCTTCCTTGTCATCAATGGCAACAAGGTACTGATGAGCGACGTCGCAAGTGTGACGTTCAACAATAGCAGCATACCGTGGGAGTCACCGGAATATCAGATACTGATACAGACACCTGCGTCAATCATCCGTCTCTTTGTTGGTTATGACAGCGAATGGGCTAAGTCTGTAACCGTCCAGATACGCTCGTGCCTACCCGACAATGTGCGATGAAAACGTATCTGCAATAATGTTCACCAGTTGGTGTAACACCAGTTGGTGAACATTGTATCGCCATTCCTAATACATTAATTTACTGTTATTTCGTTAAAAAAATAAAATGTTCACCACTTAGTGAACAACAATCTTGTTTTAAGCGCCTGTTATATTGAAGCATGAAAATCTCAAAACCACTAATAAATGAACTCAAAAGAAATGACATTAAGGTCGTAATTCACGACAAATAAATAAGTTTCCATCTTATTCTTAGCGTATTATTTTTGTTGTTGTAACCGATTTATTATGATTATTGAAAATTTTCCAACAGATTTTTTGCTAGGTAAATATGAACTTAAAGGCGTCAAAAACTATGGCAAAAAGTTCATGCTTACAAAGCAAGAACGTATGAACTCCTTAATCAAGAAAGTCAGCCAAGAACTAAAAGTAAGCGAAGAAGAACTAGATTTCTCTGAATATTCGTTAAATCGCATTACTGAATGGCTCAAGAATCACGTTAGTATAAGAAAACTGACCAAGGCGGAATATGAATTAAAGAAAAAAAATATACCGGATTACGTTGAAGTACTTGATTGGGATTTCGACAGAAGTACAATTTCTAACATTATTGATGTTGGAACTTACCTTGGTGAAGTAATGATTCAAAGTCATAAGAAAGAAAACTTAAACTGGACTCAATTTTTAGGCAGTAGAAGATTTGTTAACTTTGGGCATATGGTTATAAAACTTGGTAAGTTAGAAATGAACCCAATAAATCTAACATATGTCTTTTGTCTAAAAGTTGTTGATGGAAGAGACAAAGAAGATGGACTTTTCAGCATATATAAAATATGGGAAGAATATATGTTTTAAGCGCCTGTTATATTGAAGCATGAAAATTCTGACGTCTACGGATAAAAGGATTATGGGATTTCTATCCTGATATCCCTGAATCCTTAGAGTATTAATAAAGAGCCAGAGGAAAGGGAGAGTAAACTTCCCGGAGTCCTTAGGTCGCGAATGAGGTCAATAATCAAACTTATGACAGATGAAAGACTACCCCAATAAGATGACAATGGAGCAGGCAAGGAGGTTTGGTGATGATGTGTTAAACATCGTGAGCCAGATTCCCCGCGGAAAGGTGACGACGTACGGGCATATCGCTGCATTGGCGGGATGGCCGAGTCATGCGAGGATGGTGGGCAGGACGCTCAGATATACGCCTGGGGCAGCAGAGTTGCCTTGTCATCGTGTGGTGAACAAAGAGGGACGTACGGCTCCGGGATGGGGACAGCATCGGGCATTATTGGAAGCAGAAGGCATACTGTTTAAGCCTAACGGACATGTGGATATGAGTAGGTTTCTTTGGGAACCTTGATTCACAGATGCCTGTGTCAACACCTCCTAACGCAATAGTATATGCTTCTGGTTACGTACCAATCACAAAGATGATAAAGTCGGGCTTCATCATTGACCTTATAGGAATATCCCTGGTAACGATACCAGTCCTGATGTTGGTCGTAAAGTATGTTATGGGAGTAAATTAAAGGTTGAAGCCAGAAATAAAAAAACATCTTTTGACCCTGTTGGCGTCAAAAGATGTTTTTTTGTATGATGATATCTCACAAAAGTATCTTCTATTCTATGCTTTCGGCTATGCTCTGCAATACATAGTCAAGTATCTCAGGAGTGTGTGTCTCGCTGATGAAGTTGCCCTCAAACTGTGACGGGCTGACATAGATGCCGCGCTGCAGCATGTTACGGAAGTAACGTGCGAAACGCTCTTGGTCGCTACGCTTGGTGTCTTGGAAGTTGCATACCGGTCCGTCGTTGAAGAAGAGCGTGAACATAGAGCCGCAGCGGTTCAAGGTTATGCCCTTGCCATCGATTATCTTTTCCAATTCAGCAATGAAGCGGTCGCTCCTCTGCTCCAGTTCTTCATAGAAGCCAGGGCGTGACAACTGAGTCAGCGTCTCTATGCCGGCAGCCATTGCCACGGGATTGCCGCTCAGCGTTCCTGCCTGATATACCGGACCGTCAGGAGCCAGCACCTTCATGATGTCAGCGCGTCCGCCAAAGGCAGCGGCAGGGAATCCGCCACCGACGATTTTTCCTACCGTCGTCATGTCTGGCGTGATGCCAAAGCGTTGCTGCGCACCGCCACGTGACAGACGGAAACCTGTGATAACCTCGTCGAATATCAGCACAGCCCCATGCTGTGAGGTGACCTCGCGTGTGGCCTTCAGGAAATCCTCCGTAGGGGTTACCACACCCATGTTGCAGGCTACAGGCTCCAGTATCAACGCTGCAACCTCGTCGCCGTGCTCGGAGAAGTAGCTGCGCAGGGCATCCACATCGTTGTAAGGCAACACAACGGTGTATTTCACGAAACCGTCAGGCACGCCGGCGCTTGATGCGTTGGCTATGTTGGCAACGCCAGAGCCTGCGGAAACCAGCAGGTGGTCAGCATGACCGTGGTAGTTACCCTCAAACTTCACAAGGATATTGCGTCCGGTATAGCCACGTGCCACACGGATGGCAGACATGGTAGCCTCCGTTCCGCTGTTGACGAAGCGCAGACGCTCCATTGACGGTATCGCCTCGCGCACCTTCTCTGCCAAAGTCGTCTCAGCCAGAGTAGGTATGCCATAGCTGCTACCACGGCTGACGGCATCAATGGCAGCCTGACTTACGCGCTCATTGTTGTGGCCAAGGATAAACACACCCCATGACATACAAAAGTCTATGAAGCGGTTGTCGTCAATGTCGGTAAAGTATGCGCCTTTGGCCTCCTTTACGAAGAGAGGGGTAGTACCTACACTCTTAAGAGCCCTTACCGGACTGTTTACTCCGCCGGGTATGACCTTCAGGGCCTGCTCAAAGGCGGCAGCTGACTTTATTCTTTCGTTTATGCCCATCGCTGCAAGTATTCTTTAGCGTAATAACTTATGATATATTGTGCTCCGGCGCGCTTGATAGCGATGAGGCTCTCATACACTACCCGCTGCTCATCGAGGTAACCTAACTTGGCAGCGGCTTTCAGCATTGAGTACTCGCCGCTCACCTGGTAAGCCACCATCGGAACCTGTGGGAAACGCTCCACACCACGTGCTATCATATCAAGATAAGGCATGGCAGGCTTCACCATTGTCCAGTCTGCTCCCTCCTCTATGTCGGCGGCAATCTCCTCCAGTCCCTGGTCATGAGTGCGGTAGTCCATCTGGTATGTCTTGCGGTCGCCGAAAGCAGGGGTGGAGTCGGCTGCGTCGCGGAATGGTCCATAGAATGCTGAAGCGTATTTGGCAGAGTATGCCAGAATCTTACACTTGTCACGCAGTCCAGCCTCGCGCAGTCGCTTGTCGAGAGCCTCTATCTGTCCGTCCATCATGGCTGACGGTGCAACGAAGTCGGCACCCGCCTTGGCATGGACGTATGCCATCTCAGCCAACAGTGGCAGCGTGGCGTCATTCTCTACGTCATGGTTGTGTAACAGTCCGCAGTGGCCGTGGCTGGTGTACTCACACAGGCACACATCGGTAATGACGCACACCTCAGGGATGGCAGCCTTTATGGCGCGGACGGCACGACATACCAAAGCGTCCTCGGCGTATGCCAGTGAACCACGCTCGTCCTTCAGCGAGTCTTCGATGACGCCGAAGAGAAGCACCTTGTCAATGCCAAGTGCGTAACATTCCTTTACGTCTGTCACAAGTGTGTCAATAGAAAAACGATAAATACCGGGCATGGTGCTGATTTCCTCTTTCACACCCTCACCCTCTACTACGAAATAAGGATAGATAAAGTCCTTTGCACCGAGAGCGACGTCTGCATATTTGTCGCGTGTGGCCTGGTCCTTACGAAATTCTCTGAATCGTTTCATATATCTTGTTGTTTTAATTGTTATTCCCTTCTGTCTCCCTCTATCTTCTTTAATACCTCCTGTAAATGCTTCTCCGTTATACGTCCTCGTGTGAGCAACTGCTTGTCTGTAGGCAGTTTGCCATAAAGGCGGATGAAATTGTCAATGGTGCTTGGCGAGGAGAATACTATGGTATCCACCTGGCTCTGGTCAACCTTCATTGCATTCTCAGGCATACGGTTCTCATAGGCGATGACCGTTGTGACGTCAAACCCTAAGTTACGCAGTCCCTCGGGTATGATACTCAGCGCGAGGTTGGAGCGTGGTATCAGTACGCGTCCGCGCGGTTGCTCGGCAAACCAGTCGATAACGCCGTAGCTGTCATCTTTCTCTACCTGTTTTATTGTCTCAGCTCCGGCCAGTCGTAAAGCCTCTGTGGTGACGGGACCTATTGACACGATGACAGGATGCTGGCAGCGTGGCGGGAAATAGGTTACGGCATGGCGAGAGGTGTAGAGCAGATAGTCATAGGTGTCAACCTCGTCTGCAGCTTTTTCCAGTCTGCTGGTGTCAGTCACCGGCTTTATCTCGATTAGCGGTGTGTGCACAAACGAGGTGTCGGAACAACGGATGCCTGTATAGAGAGTCTTCATAATATGCTGCCTTTAGAGAATATGGCTTTCAGGTCCTCACGTCCTTTGCGTGCCGTTACTGCCAACCTGCCCTGCATAGGGTGTGTCTCAAAGGGCAGCACCTCGGCGATGTCCTGCTCCATGCCCAGGCGCTTCAATGCACATGTAGCTACGATGGCTGCGTCAACATCGCCACGGCGTACTTGCTCCACGCGGTCTTCTATACATCCTCTTATGCCCACAATCTCAAGGTCGGGACGTAACGCCAGCAGTTCCTTACGTCGCAGTGGAGAACTGGTGCCTATGCGACTGCCAGCCGGTAGTTCCTGCAGTTTCATATTGTCACGGCTTACGAGAGAGTCGGACTTGTCAAATGCCTCATAAAGAGCTATTACCTCCAGCCCATCATTCAGGTGTACGGGCAGGTCCTTGGCAGAGTGGATGGCAATGTCGGCCTCACCGTTCAACAGAGCGAGGTCCAGTTCGCGGGTGAACATGTCATCAGGAGCCTCGCCGTTCAGTAGTGAAAGGTCTTGGCGCTTGTCGCCAAATGACTCCAGTATCTTCAGCTTGTAGGGCGTGTCGGGTATCTTGCTCATGACCTCCTTTACCTGTATCTGTGACAAGCGGCTTCCACGAGCTACGATACGTATGGTGTGATGAGCACGGCGACGCGCCATCAGGTCGCGCAGCAGGCCAATCTCCTCTTCAATCATTAGTTCGGCTTTCTGTACCTCCTCACGACGCACGGCGATGTTGCTCTGAACCTGTTGCTCTATATCCTGCAGGTTATACAGCTTTACACCTTTTATATCTGTGACCTCAGGGTCAATATCACGTGGGAAGGCAAGGTCGATGGCAAGCATCGGATGTGTAGCGTCAAGGTCATCTTTGAAGACTATGGCATGTGGACTTGATGTGGCGCTGATAAGAATGTCAGCCTTGCGCAGAAAGTCACGCTTCTCGTCAAGACGATAGACCTCAATGCCGTAGGGGTCTGCCAACTTGTGTGCCTTCTCCTCTGTTCTGTTGGCAAGGAACATCAGTTCTGCTCCTTTGTTCTTCAAGAACTTAATGATGTCCTCCGTCAGTTTGTTGACACCTATGATGGTGATATTGGCATTCTTCAGGTTGACGTGCTCTCTCTCTATAATCTCTATGGCAGCCAGACTGTGACTCACGGCACCCTGACTGATTTGTGTCTCGGTGCGCACCTTCTTTCCAATCTGCAGTGCACACTCAAAGAGCTTGTGCAGTCCGGCAGACAGCTTATTGCCGCTGTCCCTGGCAGTCATGTAGGCTTCCTTCACCTGTCCCTGTATGGCGCGTTCGCCTATGATGGCGCTCTCCAGTCCGCACACTACGCGGAAGAGGTGACGTGCTACGGCGTCGGGTACATCTCCGTCGCCATAATACAACTCAACTCTGTTGCAGGTCTGCAGTAAGACAGAGGGTCCTACGGCGTCAAGGTCAAGTTGTTTGAAATAATCCTCACGGTCGGTGAGCGAGGTGTTTTGATGATTTATTGATTTATATTGAATCATTACCAATTAGTGGTCTTTATCCAGTTTACAAGAAATTTCACATTGTCGAAAGGTGTGTCTGCCAACACTCCGTGGCCTAAGTTGACTATCCAGCGCCTGTGCTCATGGAAGAGAGGCTTATATTCTTCCAACTTACGGGCTATGACCTCCTGTGGAGCAAAAAGCAGATGGGGGTCGATATTACCCTGAAGTCCCACTTCTGGATGTACCATCCTGTTTGCGTCAGCAAGAGACGTCTGCCAGTCGATGCTTACGAAGTCGCATACATCAGGCGTGATGAGGTTTAGTCCGCAGCCCAATCCCTTGGGGAAGAATATCATGGGGATGCCGGCGGAGCGTATAGCGTCAGCAATGCGGCACACCGCAGGCAGGAATACCTCCTTATAGACATCTGTGGGCACTATCCCGGCATGGCTCTCAAACAGTTGGAAAGCGTTGATGCCGTGCTCTATCTGGCGTGTGGCATATTCTATAGAAAGGTCTGTGATCGCATCAACCAGTTTCTTAGTCTCCTCCGGGTTCTGGTAGAAGAACTTCTTGGCCTCGGGGAATGTTGACTTGGTACTGATGCCCTGCAGCATATAGCAGAGCGTAGTGAGAGGTGCGCCGCAGAAACCGATGAGCGGAACGCTGCTCTGTTGCACTGTGCAGTCTATAGCTTGATATACATGGTCTAAGCGTTCAGGCCTTGCACTGATATGTTTCAGAGGCTGCTGGTATTGGCTCAAGGGAGCAGGAAAGCGTGGCCCACGCTCAGTCCACTCAAGGTCCATGCCCATAGCCGTAGGGATGGTGAGTATGTCATTGAACAGTATAGCAGCGTCCACGCCTAAGTCTTCCACAGGCATGAGTGTAACGCGGGCTGCCAACTCTGGTGTCTGCATCAGTTCGGAGAAAGAGTGATGTTCCCGTAGTTGACGATACCTCGGGAGTACGCGCCCGGCTTGTCGCATCAGCCAAACCGGCGGACGCTGACAACTTTCTCCTTTTATCGTTTTTAGAAATATGCTATCCATGAAAGCGTGTTATATCTGATTGGCTATGTCGGTTGCCTGTTTGATGCGATGTGCCATGCCTATACCGTCGCGCAGGTTGCCGGCAATGGTCAGCCCGGGATATTGCTTCTGTATCTGCTCTATTGCCTCAAAGCGTTCTCCTGAGGTTATTTGATATTGCGGTATGGCATGGTGATGACGGAAGATGCGGATGAGGTCGGGCTTGACATGCTCAGGGAATTTCAGCATAGAGTGGAAATGCTCCTCCACAAGTGCTGTCAGTTCGGCGTCGCTCTTGTCAAGCAACTCGGCATGGCGTACGCCGCCAATGAAATAAGTGAAGAGCGCACCACCTTCGGGGGCACGGCCAGTAAAGCAGGCAGAAGGGAATAGAATGCCGAGCACTCGCTTGTTCTCGCAAGTGGGCACCAGTCCACCGAAAGCCTTGTAGTCACCTCCGAGTGTGTCGTTTACGCCGACGCCGACTTCTACCACAGGGGCATACTGCAGGTTGTTCAGCTTACGCATGGCATCATCGCCGATAAATGGTAACATCCCAGGTAACTCATAGGCACCACAAGTGGTCACTACCTGTTTGCAATCTATCTGCTCTTCCTCTCCCTCCTTATTTATATATGTAACACGCCAACCGTCTTCAGTAGGTGTTACCTTTGTCTCTTTTACTCCGAGGGCAAACCGCTGCGGACCTAAGTATTCTGCTATGGACTGTGTTATCATGCTCAGTCCGCCGACAGCAGAGAATACTTTCTTCGTTGCCAGACGGTCACGGTCGGACTTGGGTTCGCGCATCTTGGTGATGGCACCACGAACGAAGCTGCCGTAGTTCTGCTCCAGGTTATAGAGCTTTGGCAGTGCGTAGCGTGTGATAAGAGTGTCGGGATTACCTGCATATACGCCAGAGAGGAAAGGGTCAACGGCATAGTCAACGAAGGACTTTCCTAATCGACGACGTGCCAAAGAACCAACGGACTCATCGGGGTTGTCGCCTTTCTTTCTCCATGGCTCGCCAAGGATACGCAGCTTGTCGCTGAACGTAAACAATGGGGTGGTGACTGCGCTTATAAGTCCGGATGGAAGGTCGTGAAAACGATTTCCCTTCCATATCAATCGACGCTTGGAGGCATCAGGCGCTGTCTCTAAACGACACTTGCCGCCAGAGGTCTGCTCAAGGTCTGCCATCAGTTCTGCCACCTCGGGATTGGATATGGTTCCGGTGTTTGGACCGCTCTCAAATACAAATCCACCCTCACGGTGTGTCTGTATCTGTCCGCCGACCTTGTCCATCTGCTCCACAACCATGAGCTCACGTCCTTTTCGTGCAAGCAGGTAGGCTGTGGTAAGACCGGTAAGACCGGCGCCAATAATTACTATATCTGTTTTCATTAAGTTTTTTATATCGGTTTTGAAAATGATTTCGTGGTGTGTTGCATCAGCGGGTCAAGCAGGGCTGCCACATTGCGTACAAATGGCGAGCTCTCATGAGTCATGCGTATGGTGTTGCCGCTGATGGTGATGATGCCGTCGGACTGCATCTCTGCTAAACGTGACTCGTCAAAGTTTACTGCTGAGCGTTGCTCGTCACTCAGTGTTACATGGTAGTTACACATCAGTGCGTCAATGACCTCGCGCACTAACTGCTGCTCATGGCTGAGGGTATATCCCTTCTTGATGGGCAGGTGACCGCTGTTCACGATTTCTATGTACTCTTTGATGTCTTTTGTGTTCTGTGCGTATGCCGTCTCTAACTGGCTGATGCCTGTCACGCCGATGGCATATACTTGTGCTGTGGTGCGTCGGGTGCAATAGCCTTGGAAGTTACGGTGCAGCTGTCCGTTCTGTAGTGCAGTGTATAGTTCGTCGTCAGGTCGTACGAAGTGGTCCAGTCCTACCCGTACATAACCGGCTGACTGCAGCATCTGGGCTGCCTCGTTAAACATACGTTCCTTCTCCTCACTTGCCGGCAGACCTGCTTTCTCAAGTAT
>Ga0247611_10008687_pt1 | contig 12444 bp, 8 predicted proteins | sample 177DNAGHGhighgp2_FD_192422 | JGI IMG/M metagenome (GOLD analysis project Ga0247611, IMG submission 192422) | Sheep rumen microbial communities from Palmerston North, Manawatu-Wanganui, New Zealand - 1770 DNA GHGhigh gp2 | ecosystem: Host-associated > Mammals > Digestive system > Stomach > Rumen ... | reverse complement strand
CGTGTAACCCGGAGCGAACACAAGGACGTTCAGGCCGTCCTTCAGGTGCTCGATCCGGAGCGTGTCCAGGAAACCGCGGACTGCATATTTGGAAGCCGAATATCCGGTCCTGGCGGGCAGGGCCGAGAAGCCGGCCACAGAGATGACACCGACAACCTGACCTTTCGATTCCAGGAGATATGGAAGGGCGGCCTTCGTACACTGGACCGTACCCCAGAAGTTGACATCCATCAGTGAACGGATGACGCTCAAGTCAAGGTCAGCGAACATGGCACGCATCGATATTCCGGCATTGTTGACAAGGATATCGATCCTGCCGAACCGTCCCACTGTCTGCGCGATGATATTCTTGCAATCTTCATCCTTGGTAACGTCAGCCTTGACACACAGCACCTTGGCGGCGTCAGGGCATACAGACGGAGCCAGTCCGAGCAGCTTTTCATAAGAACGAGCCGCCATGACCACGTTCGCTCCTAGGGAACCAAACAGGCGGGCAGAAGCCAACCCGATACCCGAGCTGGCTCCCGTTACGATTACCACCTTATCCTTGAAATAGCTTGACCGCATATCTATTCCATTACAGTCATAGCAGCGATGTCGTCTCCGTCATAGAGACCGGCATCGAGTTTCTTCTTGATCTCCTTGAATGCGTTGAGAGTGTATTCGACGTCCTCCATCGAATGGGCGGCGGTGGAAACTATCCTGAATATGATCATTCCCTTAGGGATGACCGGATAGATGACCATCGAGCAGAATATCTTGTAATTCTCCCGCAGGTCCTTCGCCATCTTGGTAGCCTGGGCGACTCCTCCCTTGATATGGACAGGGGTCACGCAAGCTTCAGCTTCGCCGATGTCGAAGCCTTCGGCCTTGAATCCGTCCTGGATAGCGTGGGTGATCTTCCAGCATTTCGCGCGGAGCTCGTCTCCCTCCGGAGAATCGATGATCTCCATCCTCTTGATGTTACCGAGTACCAGAGGCATCGGCAGGGACTTGGCATACATCTGCGAACGCATGTTGGCCCTGAGATAGTTGATGATCTTGTGCGGTCCGGCCACGAAACCTCCGATGGAAGCCATGCTCTTCGCAAATGCTCCGATGTAGAGGTCGATACCGTCCATCACGCCGAAATGCTCCGATGTTCCCCGTCCGTGCTCCCCGAGGAGGCCGAATCCGTGGGCGTCGTCGATCAATATCCTGAAATTGAACTTCTTCTTAAGAGCGACTATCTCGTCCAGTTTGCCCAGTGCGCCGGTCATACCGTAAACGCCCTCGGTGATCAGGAGCACGCCGCCACCGTTCTCATCAGCTTCCTTGCAAGCCCTGGCGAGCACTTTCTCGCAGTCCGCCATGTTGTTGTGGCGATACTTGTACTTGCTTCCGATATGCAGGCGGATTCCGTCCAGCAGGCAGGCATGGCACTCAGCATCATATACGATGACATCGTGACGCGCGGTGAGGGCGTCGATAGTGGAGACGATGCCCTGATAGCCGAAATTGTAGAGGAATGCATCTTCCTTCTTCTCGAATTCAGCGAATATCCGCTCCAGCTTCTCGTGATAACGGGTGTGGCCGGACATCATCCTGGCGCCCATCGGGTAAGCCAGTCCCCAGTCCGCCGCAGCCTGTGCATCTGCCTTCCTGACCTCAGGGTGGTTGGCCAGTCCCAGGTAGTTGTTCAGGGACCAGTTCAGTACCGGGATGCCGTTGAATGTCATATGCGGTCCCAGTTCACCCTCGAGACGAGGATACATGTAGTAGCCGAAACCTTGCTCGAAATACTGGCCTATAGGGCCTCCGGAATCTCTCTCGATCCTGTCGAAAATATCTAGCATATCAGTATGGTTATTAAGCGTCGATGTTTGCGTAATGTGCATTCTCTTCAATGAACTGCCTTCTTGGCGGCACGTCGTCACCCATCAGCATCGAGAAAGTCCTTTCGGCCTCGGCCGCATTCTCGATCGTGATCTGGCGCAGACGTCTCTGGTTCGAATCCATCGTAGTATCCCACAGCTGCTGGTCGCTCATCTCACCGAGACCTTTGTAGCGCTGGGTGTTGATACCCTTCTCCGAACCCTTTCCAAGACGGTCTATGGCCTGGAAGCGCTGTTCGTCCGTCCAGCAGTAAACCTCTTCCTTGCCCTTGCTGACCTTGTAGAGAGGCGGAGTAGCCAGATAGACGTATCCGTTCTTGATGAGGTCGAACATATAGCGGAAGAAGAATGTCAGGATCAGACACGCGATGTGGCTTCCGTCCACGTCGGCATCGGTCATGATGATCACCTTGTGGTAGCGCAGGCGGCTGAGGTCCATCCTCTTGACCCCGTCTTCATCCTCCTTCGCCACGGTGACTCCAAGGGCGGTGTAGATGTTGCGGATCTCTTCACTGTCGAATGCACGGTCGCCGGCGGCCTTCTCGACATTGAGGATCTTTCCCCTCAACGGAAGGATCGCCTGATACCTCCTGTCACGTCCCTGCTTTGCGGTACCGCCTGCGGAATCTCCCTCCACGAGGAAGAGCTCGCACTTCTCAGGATCCCTTTCGGAGCAGTCCGCCAGCTTGCCCGGCATGCCGGCGCCGGTCATGGCGGTCTTGCGCTGGACCATCTCGCGTGCCTTGCGGGCAGCGTTGCGGGCGGTAGCGGCAAGGATGATCTTTTCGATAATCACCTTGCCCTCCTTCGGATGCTCCTCAAGATACTGGTCCATTGCGGCAGCAGTAGCCTGGGAAACCGCAGATGTGGCCTCCGGATTGCCCAGCTTGGTCTTGGTCTGGCCTTCGAACTGAGGTTCAGCGACCTTGACCGAAATCACCGCGGTCAAACCCTCACGGTAGTCCTCCTGGGAAAGGTCCCCCTTGAACTTCGCGAAGAGGTTGTTCTTCTCGGCGTAGTTCTTCAGGGAACGGGAAAGACCCATCTTGAAGCCCTGGAGGTGCGTTCCGCCTTCTATTGTGTTGATGTTGTTGACGTAGGAATATATCTTCTCGGAGAAACCGTTGTTGTACGAAAGGGCGATGTCGATAGGGATCACCTTGTCGTTCTGGACGCAGACCGGCTCCGGAATGAGCTGGGTCGCACCGGCGTCGAGATATTCGATGAACTCCTTCAAGCCCTCTCTGGAGAAGAACTCATCCTGACGGAAAGTCTGCCTCCCGGTGGCCTTGGAATCGCCGTTGGCATCTATCTCGAACTCGTCCACCATCTCCCTCTCATCCACGAGAGTGATCCTGATGCCCTTGTTGAGGTAGGACAGCTCGCGCATCCTGGCTGCGAGTGTATCGTATTTGTAAACAATGGTCTGGGTGAAGATGGTCGGGTCCGGATGGAAGGTGATGATAGTTCCCGTGTCATCGCAATCACCCACGATCTCCACCGGTCCGAGCGGCTTGCCCTGGGAATATTTCTGGACATGGATATGACCCTCGCGGTGGATCTCGGCGACAAGACTGTCGGAGAGAGCGTTCACGCAGGAAACACCGACTCCGTGCAGACCGCCGGAAACCTTGTAGCTGTCCTTGTTGAACTTTCCTCCTGCGTGGAGTACTGTCATGACGACCTCGAGGGCGGACCTGTGCTCCTTCGGATGCATTCCGGTAGGGATACCACGGCCGTTATCGGTCACCCGGATGGAATTGTCCGGAAGTATGGTCACGCCGATCTCGTTGCAGAAACCGGCCATAGCCTCATCGATACCGTTGTCAACTACCTCATATACAAGATGGTGCAAGCCCCGCTCTCCTACGTCTCCGATGTACATCGACGGTCTTTTCCTCACTGCCTCAAGGCCTTCCAGCACCTGAATGCTACTCGCGGAATACTGCTCTTCCGCCTTCTTCATCTCTTCGTTTTCAATCATATGCCTAGTCAAAATCGCCCGTTCCGGAGGGCATTCCTTAAAACAGACAAATATACGAAAAAATCTACAAATTCAGGGTGATTCCAGCCGTGATCCACAGGTCTTTTTCAGCATAGAAAAGATTCCTCTGGACGTTGTCGCAAAGAAGGTTTCCTGCCTCGGCCCAGAAACCCAGCCTGCGGTTCAGCTGCCATCCTGCCAAAAGGCCGAGATCGACGTATCCAGGGACAACTGCGGTGACAGGATCTTCTCCGATTTGATACACAGGTATTCCTCCATAAGTGCCATAATATATAGTCTCAGGAATATTGAACCGCATAGTACGTTCCCTCCTGGAAGTAACTTCCACTACCGCACCTGCATACAGCCTTTGCCCGAAATGATATACCGCACGGAAGTTACCGGAGAACAGAGGAAGCTTGAACGGTGTCAGAGAACAATACTGTATACTCGTTCGCTCACCTACAAATTCCTGCTTGCGGACCCTGGCAGAGGCATCGAAATCAAAGTTGCCTGCTTTCAAGCCAAGGAGCACGTTCGCATATATAAGGCTGTAATCTTGATAGCTTGCCAGAGGAAATGCACTCAGAGATCCGGAATCGTCACAAAGGCCGTTCTCAACTCCGGAGACTCCTCCGTTTATATCAAACTGCAGCTTGGATCCGAGATTTCCCTTCACTCCTGCCTGTAGGTTGTATCTCTCGATGGAATTGTCCATCAGAGTCCCTTCAATGGAATACAGCGGGTTGAAATGATGGTTGTATGATAGCTGCTGGCAATACGCATTGATTGACGAACCGCCAGTCAGGTTGGCATAAAGAAGTACATTGTCCGAGGCGGTGAAGCCGATCCGGATTTCAGGATACAGGGTCCTGCCTTTCTTGTTGTGCATCGGCCTGAAAGCCGTCGTGTCACTTTGGCCGCTGTGACTCAGCATCTCTATCCTGAGCCCCAGACTGAGATCCCACCTTCCGGTCTCAAACTCGTATTTCGGAATCAACGCGATACGGCCGGCATTTCCGTCAAAAAGGTCCCCGCCGTAAGAAGCAGTCTCAGCCTCAAGGCCTAAAAGGATGCGATGGAAATAGTCGAGCTGAGGTCCGAATTCGCCCTTGAGCCTGAACCATCCTTCACGGATATCGCTCTTTCCCGATGGCAGGAAAACCTCAGGGTCATTCGTCGTCTGGGATCCATCCAAGTAATAAACCGGATAGATCCAATAGGTGTCAGGATAATCCAGCCTGTCATTCCCGATACGCCCGTCCAGGGACATATCATAATGGAAATGAGACGCATCCGAATTGTTTGAACGCACCCTGGCATTGAAGTCGAATCCATTGTACATCCGCTTGGAACGGTTATCCTTGGTCATCAACCCATAGTATCCCACCCTGAATGACGCGATGGTCTTTTCCCAGTTGTAACGGCCCTCGAAACCGGCGGTCGTCAGGGCATCATATCCCTTGAAAGGATCCAGGGTGGAATCATACCTCCAATAATCATTCTCTTGAGACAAGTCGAAGGTCTTGTATTTCCCGAAATACGACTTGTGCGTCGCATAGACGCTCATCTGGAACGGTCCCCTCTGTTCCGGGCTGAAAACGAATTCCAGCTGCGGATGCAAGGAATATCCCGCCCCGGTCTTGAGGTATATGCTCCGGCCCCTGTAGGCGTCCTTGTCCGGCCTCATGTTCAGCTGGTAAGGCTTGAACTTGTATGCTCCCTGGTAAGGCTTCTCGAAGACAGTGTAGTCGAAGTCCATGTCGAAACGAAGGAGCGAATCAGGCACGTTCATCTTCTGAACCGGCTTGAGCACGTCGGAAGGATCTCCCTGGTAGGTGTTGGTCACCTCCACGGTAGGGTTGATGTTCTGTGCCAGCGATGCGGTGCAGACAAGCAATGCGGCAACCGCTATATGTATCTTTCTCATATCCTTTACTGCTACATCAAGTTTGTAAGTTTCGCAAGTCTCATCCTGACGTTGTCAAGGATGTCGTCAGCAGTTCCCTCGGCAGGAGAATAGCCGTTCAGGATGCTCTCGAAGGTGGCCTTGGCCTGCTTGTAGTTCTCTTGTTCGGCATAAGAGTCGCCGAGGGTTATGAAAGCCTTCGCAAGCCAGTAGTCCTGGCCTCCTGCCTTCTCGGAGAATGCGAACACCTTCTTTTCGACGGCGCCGTATTCACCCTTGTCGTATGCGTCCTGGATAATCATGTAAGTAGCTTCTGCACCCTCCGGAGTCGATGGATAAGCACTGAGTCCTCCGAATAACGCGAAGGCTTCGTCACGATCGTTCATCGAAAGGTAGGACTTGGCCTTGACATAATCGGCTTCCCTCTTCTCTGCAGCGGTGCACCCTGCATCCGAGGTGGCCTTGTCGGCGTTCGAGATCGCAGCCGGGAAATCGCCGTCCTTGTAGGCGGCACGCATCATGCCGAGCCTTGCTGCGTGCCTTCCGGAATCCGAACTGGCTACATCGCCGAGGTCGGAATAACCGTTGAACGCATCCTTGTAGCGCTCCATTCCGTAGGAAAGGTCGGAATAGTTGAGCAGAGCCGTTTCCACGAAGGAACCACCTTCGGCGATGGCCTTGCGGTACCATTCGCAAGCCTGCTCCCTGTTTCCCAGGTTGCGGTTGCATTCCGCGATATAGAAGGCAGCCTTGGCCGAACTTCTGCCCTCAGGATATCTCTGGAGGTAGTTCTGGAGGGAAGGAAGGGCCTTGCTCCAGTTCTCGGACAGGTAAAGCTGCTCGGCAGCATTGAAGTACATCTGTTCCATCTCGCTGTCGGTCTTGCCCTTGATGGCTCCTATCTTGTCGGCATAGTCGAAATACTCATCCATGCGTCCCTCGGACTGGTAGATGGATTCGATGGCCGAGAGGGCGTCCCGGGCATATTCGGTGCCGGGCATCTCGGAAATCACCTGCTTGTAATACCCCAGGGCCTTTTGGGATTCCGAGTTGTTGCGCGCGATCATGCCCAGCTCGATCAGGGACCGCGCAGCTATGGACTTGTCATCCGTGTTGGAACGGAGCTTGAGGAAGGTGCTCTGCGCAGAAGCGTCGTCTCCGGCGGAAACATAGGCCCTTCCGAGCTCGTACATTGTTTCGGAATAATAAGCAGCCGACGGATCGGCGTCCAGTACGTTGGAGAGCATGTCTATCTTCTTCTCCTTCCTGCCCTGGAGGCCGTAGGCAATCCCCGCCTTGTAGAACGGATACAGGTTGTCCGAATATTCGAACCTCCTGATCGCCTTCTCATATTTGCTGACAGCCTCGGTGTAATCTTTCCTGATGAAGTCACAGTCGGCCAGCCTGGAGGCAGCATCCTCGCCTTCGAGAGGGTTGCGCTCCTGCAGGTACTCCTCGAACCACTTCGCCGCAGAATCGTAATCTCCCTGGCGGAAATAGCTGTAAGCCAGATTGTAAGGTATCAGCCTGCCCTCTTTCTTACCCTCGAGGGCGGAATTGTTGTAGAGGTCCGTGAAAGTCTCCACCGCATCCTCGAAGCGATCGCTGCGGTAATAGGACTCTCCCAGCCAGTACTTGGCCAGCTGGTTGAAAGTCTCCCTCTTGTCCGAATAGTAGGCAGCGGCCTTGAGGAGCGGGATGGCATCCTTGTAGGAGCCGTTACGGATCAGCTGGTTGGCACGCAGGTAGTTGGCCCTCATATAGTTGGACTTCTGGTTCTGGTCCAGCATGTCGATATTCGAATAAGCGTCCACCGCTCCAGCGTAGTCGTGGTTGTAAAGGGAGGCTAGGGCGATGTAGCTATAGATCATATCCCCCTTCTTATTGTCCGGATACTTCTTAAGGTAGTCCTCGAAGACGGAAGGATTGTGGTTCAGGTCGAAGGAAAGCTTCGCGTAGTTGAAATGCGCATCCTCCCTGATATCCGGATTGAACGGCTGGACGGAGGCATCCTTGAAAGCGTCCAGGGCGGCCACCTTGTTGCCCGTCTGGACCAGGCTGTAGCCCATCTGGTAGTTCGCGATCTGGCCGATGGAATCGTTCCTCGCCGTCATCTTGGAGAAATTATCTATAGCTCCCTTGTAGTCTTCCACGGAATAAAGGACCGTGCCGGAATAGAAATAATCGTCGCGGTCCATGTCTTCTGTCTTCTTCTGGATCTTGTCATAATACTCCTTTGCCTTCTCGTTGTCGCCCAGGGCGAGGTAGGACTCAGAAATGATCCTGGCGAGATGAGGCTTGCGCTCCTCAGGGACGCTGGAATATATCTTCGTACCGTTCTTCACAACATAGTTGTAATCCTTGAGCATGAAGCGGCACTCCATCCCGTAATAGTTCGAAATTTCCGTGAAACGCGGATCCTTGCCCGCCCTTTCGAACCAGTCCAGAGCTTCGCGGAAATTCTTCTGGGTGTAATTCACATAGCCCAGGGAATATCTGGAAGGAGCGGTATAGTCAGAATACGGCAGCTGCTCCGACACCAGGAAGAAGTCCTTGGCATCTTCCAGCCAGCCTTCCTCGAATAGGGAATATGCCCTCTTGAATGAATATTCAGCCAACTGGTTGCCGTGGAGACTCTTGTCTGGGATCTTGGCGAACTCATTCGCCGCCATGCGGTATTCCTCCTTGTCGAAGTAGTTCAAGGCACTGTAGAAATGGATCTGCGGGACCAGCTTCGAATATGGATATTCAGTCACATAGTCGCTCGCCAGCTTCTCGCAGCCTCTCTCCAGCAGCCTGAGTGAGCAGAGGGTCTCATAGCCCTTGGCCATCACGTCCCCTGTAGAAGCGGAGATTTCGCTGAAGATGCTCTCGGCTCGCTCGAAGATGCCCTTCTCATAGAGCTCGACTGCGCGGAGATAACCTTCCGGAACCTGGTTCTGGGCGAAAACACCGGTCGCCGGGCAAAGGAACAAGGCGGCTGATACCACCGCGATGAGTTTGCTTTTCATATGTATTACGAAGTTTTTGTTATCTGTTTACATAATCTACAAATTTACTTAAATATACCCGAAAATTAAAGTATATTTGCGTAATTATGGAAGATAAAGAGCAAATGGCATCAAAAAGCGAGCCGCTGGTTTCCTTCAGGGACGCCGACATCCTGAACGGCGAGAACGTGGTCATCTACGGCCTTGACATGGAAGTGTTTCCGGGGGATTTCGTCTACATCGTAGGCAAGGTCGGAACCGGAAAGACATCCATCATCAGGACGATCATCGCCGAGAATCCGCTCGAAAAAGGCTTCGGCGAAGTGTGCGGTCACAAACTCAATGGCCTGAAGGACAAGGAGATTCCTTATCTCAGACGTAAGATCGGGGTCGTTTTCCAGGATTTCCAGCTCCTGACTGACAGAACCGTGGAGCAAAACCTTGAATTCGTGCTCAAGGCCACTCGCTGGAAGGACAAGGACGCTATCGACAAACGCATCCGTGAAGTCCTCCACGATGTCGGCATGGAGAACAAGGCTCACAAGATGCCGCACCAGCTTTCGGGTGGAGAGCAGCAGCGCATCGCCATCGCCCGCTCCCTACTGAACCGCCCGAAGCTCATCATCGCCGACGAGCCTACCGGCAACCTGGACAACGAGACGGCAGATGGAATCCTGAAGTTGCTCACCGGCATCAACAAGGAAGACGGGACGGCGATCATAATGGTCACCCACAACAGGAACATTTTCGAGAAATATCACGGCAGGGTCTTCGTCTGCAAGGACGAGAGCTGCGAAGAGAATGTCAACGACGAGGTCATCGACCTGGCCCTTACCATTTAGCTTCCCATGCTCAGGAAAGACAGATATTCAAAGATCCTGTCCTGGTTCGAGGCCAACCAGCCGATGCCGGAGACAGAATTGCATTTCGACTCGGCATTCCACCTGCTCATAGCCGTAATACTGAGCGCGCAATGCACCGACAGGCGCGTGAACATGGTAGTACCTCCGCTTTTCGAGAGGTTCATGGAGCCTGCAGACCTGGCTTCTGCTTCGTTCGAAGAGGTATTTCCGTACATCAAGAGCGTCTCCTACCCGAATTCCAAGGCTGCCCATCTGATAGCCATGGCCAGGAAACTGGTGGATGATTTCGGAGGCGAGGTCCCGTCTGACATAGACCAGCTGATGAGCCTCCCGGGGGTCGGACGCAAGACAGCGAACGTGATTGCCTCGATCGTTTATGACAAACCCGTCATCGCGGTCGACACTCACGTGTTCAGGGTTTCGCACCGCCTCGGATTGTCTGACGGCAAGACGGTAGATGCCGTGGAGAAGGACCTGGAGTCACATATTCCGGAGTCTCTGAGGCCTAAGGCGCATCACTGGCTGATCCTGCACGGGCGCTACACCTGCACCGCAAGGAACCCGAAGTGTGCCTCCTGCGAACTCAGTTCATGGTGTCGGGAATATGAGCGCAACAACCGAAAGATTTAGTATCTTTGCCGACCGTAGAAGAATCAATGTTATTTTATAAGATATGAAAAGAATAGTTCTCATCCGCCACGGCGAGAGCCAGTGGAACAAGGAAAACAGGTTCACAGGATGGACCAACGTCGATCTCAGCGAAAAAGGTGTGCAGGAAGCTTTCGATGCCGGGAAGGCACTCAAGGAAGCCGGCTTCACGTTCGAAGTAGCCTATACTTCTTACCTCAAGAGGGCGATCAAGACCCTGAACAACGTCCTCGATTCGATGGATCTCGACTGGATCCCTGTCAAGAAGACCTGGAGGCTCAACGAGAAGCACTATGGAATGCTCCAGGGACTCAACAAGGCCGAAACCGCCCAGAAGTACGGTGACGAGCAGGTCAAGATCTGGCGCCGCAGCTTTGACGTCGCTCCGGGGAACCTTCCTGAGGACGATCCTAACAGCGCTACCAAGGATCCTCGCTACGCCCTTGTCCCTGACCAGTATGTACCTCGTACCGAGGCCCTCAAGCAGTGCATCGAGCGCGTCATGCCTTACTGGGAGTGCGAGATATTCCCTGCCCTCAAGGACCATGACAACATCGTGGTCGTAGCCCACGGCAACAGCCTCCGCGGTGTCGTCAAGCACCTCAAGGGCATTTCCGATTCCGATATCATCAGCCTGAACATCCCTACGGCCACTCCGTACGTGTTCGAATTCGACGACGATCTCAACCTGGTCAACGACTACTATCTCGCTGACCCTGAAGAGCTCAAGCGCAAGCAGGAAGCTGTAGCCAACCAGGGAAAGGCTAAATAAGCAGGAAGATGCCGAAGATTTCCGCACGCGGGACAGTCATCCCCGCTTCGCCAATCAGGAAACTGACCCCATTCGCCGACGCCGCAAAGGCGCGCGGCATGAAGGTCTATCATCTGAATATCGGGCAGCCTGACCTTCCGACGCCTCGTAAGGCGCTGGATGCTCTCAAGGCCATAGACCGCACCACCCTCGAATACAGTCCGAGCCAAGGTATCAAGTCGCTCAGGGAGAAACTCAGTTCCTATTACGGCAAGTTCGGGATCGATGCCAAGCCGGACGATATCATCGTCACGGCAGGCGGTTCTGAAGCCTTGCTGCTGACTTTCATGGCCTGCCTGAATCCGGGCGACGAAATCATCATGACAGAGCCTGGATATGCCAACTACCTGTCCTTCGCCGTAACGGCCGGAGTGACTGTCAAGACAGTTACCTCGAGGATTGAAAATGGCTTTGCACTGCCTTCAGTCGAGGATTTCGAGGCGGCTATCACTGACAAGACAAAGGCCATCCTGATTTGCAATCCAAACAATCCTACCGGATACCTTTACTCTTCCGAAGAGCTCTTCAGACTCAGGGACATCGTAAAACAGCACGATCTTTTCCTGTTCTCCGATGAGGTTTACAGGGAATTCCGCTACACGGACGCTCCTTACCTCTCAGCTCTCAACCTGGAAGGGATCGAGGACAACGTGATCGTCATCGATTCCGTGTCCAAGAGGTATTCCGAGTGTGGAATCCGCATCGGAATGATAGTCAGCCACAACAAGGAGGTCATGGGAGCGATCCTGAAATTCTGCCAGGCCAGGCTCAGTCCTCCTCTACTGGGACAGATCGTTGCGGAGGCTTCGATCGAAGGTACGGAAGAGTATTCCAAGGAATGCTTCGACGAATATCTCGGTCGCAGGAACTTCTTCATCGAAGGCCTGAACAAGATTCCAGGAGTATATTCTCCGATGCCGAATGGAGCTTTCTACACAATCGCTTCACTTCCGGTCGAAGATGCCGAGGATTTCTGCAAATGGTGCCTTACTGATTTCTGCTATCACGATGATGAATCCGGATGCACCGGAGAAACAGTGATGATGGCTCCAGCCCAAGGGTTCTACAGCACGCCCGGACTTGGGAAGAACCAGGTAAGGATGGCTTATGTACTGGAAATCAATAGCTTGAAACGAGCTCTCATAGTGCTTGAGAAAGCCCTTGAGGCCTATGGTTCAAGAGGCTGAAGATAGTTTCGGCATCATACGAGTACTGGAGAGGGTGACCCTGGGGTCATCCTCTTTCTTTTTCCGTCACCCTGGAGCAGGCGGTCAGGGGTCGGCATAGTGCCACCGGAAGGCGTGCACACCCTCGGGCACGTCAGAGGGAGGGGCCCGGCGGATACAAGCCGTAGCGCAGCGATGG
>Ga0247611_10008686_pt1 | contig 12446 bp, 24 predicted proteins | sample 177DNAGHGhighgp2_FD_192422 | JGI IMG/M metagenome (GOLD analysis project Ga0247611, IMG submission 192422) | Sheep rumen microbial communities from Palmerston North, Manawatu-Wanganui, New Zealand - 1770 DNA GHGhigh gp2 | ecosystem: Host-associated > Mammals > Digestive system > Stomach > Rumen... | reverse complement strand
TTTCCGGGAGTCTAACATTTATATCTTTAATCTATTTTAAATCAATACATCCACTACGTGCGTATTCACCGTTGATAAATACCGCCCATCCAGTAGATGTAGAAGATGTGTCCAAACTTAATAATGTGGTAAATTTTTTCATGTCAATTACCTGTTATTTCAACTCATGTTTGCACCACAAGTCAAAGTACTTCTTACTTTCTTTCTGAGGAAACACGAATACAAAGATTGGTTCCCCAGTATTACGATCATTGCTCACGTATAGGTCAAGTAGTTCACAACCGTTCTTGATATATAGAATACTTTGCTTGATATTAACAATCTTTACCGACTCAAAAACATTATATTGCTTTCCGGTAATTTTACTTTTTTGTATAAATACATGATCATTCATGTTACTAATTCTCCTTTTTCTCAATATAATAAAATCCTCGATTACTGTCGAATAACATAATAATGCTAACCGACAGCAACGAGGATTGAATAGTTATTTAGAACAACAATTGATAATATTATTATTTTACACGTTCCCAATAGTAAGTTACAACTTCATTACCAGAATCAAAGATGTCATAATAATTACCGTCACGAACAGCTACAACATGCCCACCTTCTCTTCCATATCCGATAATTACAAGTAGATATGTACCAACTGGATTATCTCTACAGAAGTCCTTTACAGTGTAGCAGATAGGGCAAGTATCCGGTATCATGAAACGCCGAAATCCACATTTCTTTAAATATTCAGCCCAGACATAATTTGCCTCTGGCATATCATGAAATTTAAGGCATTCAACAGCAATCCGGACAAAAGTAGTTTCCCAATCCGAATCTGTGACAAATGAGACACCTCTGATTACACAATCAATTGTCCTTTTCTTATCGGGATTTTCATTATGAAATATATACATGATTATTAAAAAAAGAGGTGATGCCAGTTATCCAACACCACCTCAAAAAAAACTATATCTCTGGTCCTTAATTAAAATCAAATAAGTGAAATATAATCTTTATGACGATATTCAACGCTTATCACTATATCTTTTAGTGCCTATATTTATAATCTTTTTTTTGAATTGTTTCTTGATGTTTTTTTGCTCCTCCACAATTGAAACAATATCGTAATTCATTGCTTCTTTTGATATCAGTTCATCTCTAGCATATACAGCTTCTTCTTCGGCATCCATGATATATTTCTTCAAGAACTCCGAAGCCGGGATAAGATTCAACTTGATTAACTCTTTATACATATCAGAATAAAGAGTAACTGTTTCCTCTTCCCATTTTAACCATTCATTAAAAGCCGCTTCTAAAGCTTCACGCCTAACCTACTAATTAACAGATGTCCTTTTTACATTCATCCATGAATTCGGAATAAGACCCGGATTCGATGGAACATCATCATCGATTACAAGCATATCAAAATGATTGACAACATATTCGCATAATGCTGAATATCCAACAGATTCTGATAAATAATGATATTCATGACATGCGGCATATCCAGAAAGACCCATGAACAAATATGAATTCATAAGCTGTTCATGAACCATTATGCCCTCAATTATATGAGAAGCAATCTTGGAAAATATTTCAGAAGCAGTCATTTAATTTTGCCTCCATTAATACTCTTCAAGTTTTTCAATGGCACATTCAATAGCTTCTCGTGTTTCCGGATCTGGCATTCCACGAAGAAGATCTTCAAGCTTTTTAATCATGAAATCAGCACCGTCATGTCTTGAAATATATCTACCAGTTGTGTTTGATCTGCCTCTTCTATAACTTCTATCGCTCATACGTCTTCCATCGTTATAACCATATTCCATTTCAGGCATCGGATAATGTCTGCTCATATTACTATTTTGAGGATAATTATTATATGAACGCTAATCACGATATGATCTCTCGGAATATTCTGTCTCATCCGTAGTATCGCAAATATCGTCGATCATGCAAATTGCTTCAAGGGCTTTTTTAGCTGCTTCGCCATCCGCGGGAGAAAGTTCACTTTTCTTGTTAATCTTCTTAATTTCGTCAAGAAACATCTCTTTTAAATTCTCAAGTTCTTTCATGTGTCCCACCCCTTTCAAGCGACTCTGCTAATTACAAGATTAGCGTTCTGAAGATTAATAGGTATCGTGGATACATTTTCAACTCCAAGGTTAAAACAGCATCCTCTAGGAATTGTGACAAATGCCGTGGAAGTCACATTAAAATAACTATCTACGACCGTTGGGGTTACAATAGCAGTACTCGTCTAAATACTTTCCCCATCGATAGCAAGTGAAACACTTATCGGAGTTGGAGCTGTCTCTCCTGTAGGGATAGCGATATTACCATTAAAAGTGACCTGATACCTAGCAAAATTACAACAAGCATTATTCACAATGCCTCGGAGAATTACAATTCCGGATTCATTCCTATGAAAGACATAACCCTTATTACACGGGATAGATGTTAAAAAGATTGCATTTTGACTAGGATTAATAAGTTGCACCGGATTATAAGTAAATTCAGCCATAGTTATCTCCCCCTTTACGCCATTCCACATCCGCATCCAAAGTTCTGGGTGCAGCAATTCGGATTCTGTACCATATATGCCGGAACCGGAGTCGGATTCAGGTACTGTTCAAGTGCAAGAGTCTGAGCCGCATTATCCTGAAGAATCCTAGAAGTCTGCGCGCCCTGAGAAGCAGCAAGATTAGCCATGTTAAGCTGAGTCTGAAGATTCTGATTCTGAGTTTTGAGTGCCTCAATCTCCTGCTGGCAAAGCTTATCCTGAATAGACTGGATGCCGTTGTTAATCGCATTCATAAGCTGCTGAGTATTGTTGTTGTTAGCGGTTGTCACATCAAACAGAGCGTTGGTAACTGCCTGACGATCCTAACAAGCTTCGGTCGCAACGGTATATTTTAAGTCAGCAAGTCCGGCACGATTCTCACAACAGCAGTTCTGGAGACTCAAAGCAATATCATTCATAGACTGTAAGGTATTTGCCTGTGCATTACATCTTGAAACTTCAGCGGCAGCAAGAGAACTATTAATGCCATTGATACCATTCATAACAGCCTGCTGATCGAAGCCACGTTGCATACTGTTGTCAACCTAAACCGTTCCTCCATTGCCATTACCATTCCAACCGCCCCATCCATTTCCAAACATAGCGAACAGGAATAAAACGATAATCCAGAAAGAGCCATCTCCACCAAATCCAAAACCATTACCGCCGCCGTTGCCATACATTGGACCGACTGGCATTACCATGCTGTTTCCATCATTAACTAAGCTCATGAATTTTCCTCCTTCAAAAATACAAATTAACAACCAACAAATTATCATAAAATAAAGTTGATGAGATACTGAGAAACAATTTACGGGTTATAGTTTGATAATATATTTAACAATAAAAGACCATGGTCACCTTTTTATTACTTACATTTTCAATTGTTGTTCTATATTAAATGACCACAATCCATTGTTAACATAGAAAATAGTAGCAACAACTAGAATAAATATTACCTTCCCATCATGCGCTGAAACTGCGATGCCATATTGCTCAACTAATTAAACTGCTCTTGTGACATCCTTCCAGAATTAAGTAACTGTTGTACCTATGCTTTTGGATCTCCTTGAAAATTATTTTTAAACTGTTGAAACTGTCCCATAAAATTCATCATATTATTCATCGGCTAGTTGCCCCCACCAGGAGTGAAACTACTATATTGATTTAGTTTACTAAAAAGCGGATTTGCCATATAACTCACCTCAATCAGTCTCCAAGAGCCTTACTCACGGCTTTACTAACCATATCATTTACCGTTTTTTCGAGATCAGATATCTTAACATATTCACTCATGTCAGCACTCTAAAAAGAATTATCTTGCTATGCATGAGAAGCTTGCGAAACATTAACAACAGACTCCCTTTTTACGAGATCATAACTCTCCATCGGAAGTGGTCTACCTGTATGATCTGTTGACTTCACGTAAAGAACAGCGTCTTCACTATCCATCAGAAGAACAGACTGACCAGCCGCTACAGGATATGCTTTAGCACCTGCCTCACCCTGCACACAGATGATAGACTGATTCTGCGTAGGAGCCTGATACGACATCTGAGGCTGCTGTGGCATTTGCTGGTAGTTCGTCTGTGGTTGCGGTTGTGCATTGTAGCTCTGACTGTATCCCATATTACCTGTACTCTACGGATACCCATATCCATTCATAGGTACATTTCCATAGTAATTTCCATAATTATAAGGCATAGTAAAACACCCCTTTCTTTTTTAATCATAAATCTATTTAAACCCATTATTTATTGGCACTTTCTGATATCAGTACCCTCTGGTTTTTATCTATAAATAAAAAAAGTAAAAAAAGGGCATAAACTCGTGAATGAGTCCATACCCTCTATTTTTTTCTTTTAATCTCATTCACTATTTTGTATTTTATATTTTATTCCCAAGATTCAGGATTTTCTGAAGTATCAACAATATCATCTTCATCATTTTCGAACTCTTCATATTCTTCATCGCCCTCTAATGCGTCAATGATATTCTCTTCATAGCCATCCTCTTCAGAACTTTCATTATCTTCAATTTCACTATCTGGTTCTTCGACATCAATCATTCCTGCAATTACTGCAAGTTCGGTGATATCATCACGAATCTGATCTCTATACATATCCAATCTAGAAATGTCTTGATCCATTAACCGAATAGCGGCATCTTCCGTGGAGCAGTTTTTGTCACGGAAACAATCTTCCCAGATATGTTCAATTTTACGACAATTGTCTGAACAGAATAAAAACCTCCACGTTTCTTTCGGATCATCGCCGCCGCATGTAGGACAATATTTATAGCCGTTCCTACACACGAAACAAGTCCTGTCTCCTCGTCTAGCCATTTCTATTCTCCTCTCAAATCATAAAAACCCTATTCAATAGGACATAATATCCTATCAAATAGGGTTAAATCCATATTTAGGGTCACTACCCCAACAAAATATTGGGGAGCTACATTAATTTAAAATCCCCAATAGTATTAGCTTTTTCCGACGATTGCTTTGTCAACAATAGCATTTCCCACAATTGCGGAATTAGACTGTTGAGGTGTTGGACCGTCGCCTCAACCGTTGGAAACGCCAGAAACAACCAAATCCTTATCCGGATAATAGATATAATACAGACCCTTAACAGAACCAGTACAATAGTCAACATTCAGTGTGCCGTTGAAGTCGAAATCCTGATTCTCGCGGTCAAAGTTAAGAGTAGCAGACGGGTCAGCAACAACGTGCGGAAGAACCACATACATCGGCTGAAGATCATCTTTACAAGGATCACCATATGCACAGAACCAAGTCTGCTGATGTGCATCCGGGAACTTGTTAGCATCATTTACGAGCTTAATACCGGACGTCTCGTTGTATTCATAACGAATAAGATACTGAATCGGTTCGCCAGTAGCCTACGCCGGAGCAGTAAACTTGGTATTATTATTAGAAAGACAAGCTGCTACTTCTTCAGCAGTAAGAACCTTGTTTGCACCATTACCGTACATGCCAACAACATGGATAGTACCCTCAAGTGCGCCAGTGGTATTAACTTCACCACCACAATCAACAACAGCAATACACGGCATCTGGATAGCAGCAGCACCAGCTCCAGCAACCTGGATGTCAGAACCAGAAGCAACGTTCATTGCAGCCGGATGCATAAATGCCTGAGTGATGCTGACTGTACCAGTCTTTGCAGTATAACGAGTTTTAACAACGTTACCATTCTTGTCGGTAACATCAGTGGACTCGGAATTAATTTCGATGGATGCATTTCTGGTCTGATCGAGAGCGTAGAAAATATCTCCGTTCTGCTTCTGACCAACAATATAAAGGACCTCATCGACGAAATGATTACCTAAAATGAATCCCATAATATACGTCTCCTTTCATATAGAAAATTATTTACATTTTATATAAAGAGTTCTCTCTCTATTTTAATAATTAAATCAAATATCTTTCATAAAATTATATGCATCTGGGCTAATAGATTTCGCATCAATAAACCCACTATACATACCTTTCATTAAAGCAGTACTACTTTCATATACTTGTAAACGCTTTACACTATCGTAAAATTCACATACACCAACATCGCGCAATTCTTTTAGCTTATACTTAAATCCTGGGTGATTAATACACGCCGAAATAACAGACTGAATTGACGTATCTTTCTTCTTACCAGACTCTTCCAACTTTTTATTATTTTCAAGTTCTCTCTTGTCTTTATTGATATACCATTGCTTTAAAACTGGATTGGATGTAATCTTTCTTTCTGGGAAAATATTAAAACAGTTTTGCAGATATTGCGAAACAATATAATAAACTTCCTCATTAATTTCGATTTCCAGTTCATGATTATACAACGATAATTCTTCACCATTATCAGTAGTCTTCTTCATAACCTCAAATGTTGTTATGTCAAAATCCCGGAAAATCAACGAGGCAGCGTCAGGATTTATCTGATTAAATAGCATTAAAAAAAGATGGTAGTCCTTGAATTCGCACCAATCAATCCCCATCTCCCAAAGCATTAATCTACAAGCAGTAGTATTTGTAATAAACACATTTAGTGTCTGATAAAACTTTTTCTCACCTAAACTTAAAATATCGCCAATTGTTGGCTGATAAAGATAAAACCTGCCAACAGCAGATTCAACATTAACCTCATAAGGATCCCCGAAAAACATTTTTAATCTGTCTAGTTCAACGACAGGTGGTTTAAAGGGCATTACGGATTATCCTCCAGATTCGGAGAATATGTATAAGTCTTCTCCTTATTGATCATTCGTGGGATGCCATCACGGGTTTTTACCACGTTATTATCTGTAATCTGTTCGAAGATTAATGTCCGGCAAGCATAATCTGCGTCTACAATGCTTGGGATATTGGATATACAATGTATCTTTTCGCCAAACAAATTTGACCAATTAAATTGATCCATAATCAACGCAGCGAGTAAATCATGTCTTGCAATGTAGGTGTTTTTGTCGATGTTGTTCTTTTGTTCACATAGTATATAGAAAATAATTTGTTGATATTTAACCTTCTTATTAAATCTATCTATTTCACGAAACGAAGTTTCATAACAGATATAATTCTCAACCTGATGCTGAGTATCATGAATAATATAATACGGGAAAATATTAGTCATATAATACTCATCAGGTTCAGCGTCTGCCTCCAATAACTCTTTGTTATTAAGAAGCAGAATCAACTTCTTGTTCTCAAGAAGCTTTTCTTTGATTATCTCTTTGTACTTTATATCATCACTATCAGGAAGATTCTTTAGAGATAATAATTCTTTAACGTCTTGCTTGGTTAATTCCATGAGTTATTACCTCCTTACATCCCGACAATGGCAATATCAATCGATGTGTACTCATTGTAGATAGTCAAAATCTCACCGTAGTATTCCTCGCTACCAACAAACTTGATTTTCACTTGATTGTCAGCAAGATCCTCAGAATCCTATGCGGTTATAATCCGAAGAACATCTTCAGGATTTATATCATCATCGATAAATTTGTAGTTCCAAGAACACGGATGGTCAGCCAAATTTCCTGCTCCGTCAAAGTATTGCATAGTAAACATCTTGAAAGAACCGCCTACTTTCAACTCCGGTTTTACTCCAGAGTAGGAGATAGTAGAGGTATACTCAATAGACGTATCAGAATCAGGAGTAACTTCTTTATCTGTTGCACCCAATTGATTCACGTAATAATCTGCCCACATACCGATTACGTTGCCCGATTCGTCTCGTTCAATGTAGTCTTTGTGTTGGTCAAATATATCCTGTGCTAACGTTACATGTACAATACCATCTGGAGAGATTCGATTAAGTTTGGAAATAAGCCATGCTCTAGGCTCAATCGCTCCTTTGTTGTCTACAAGCATACGATGGTTATAAAATAGGGTGGCTGTATCAGGGTTCATAGGGACGGTGAATTTCACCTGGTCCTCAACGGTAGTTATTTTATACAATATGTTACTTTATAAGATCGTTAATCCTATAAAGAATTGTTGATTGGATGTCTTTCGTTATAATAATTCATTATTTCGATATATTTTTGGTATTTTCTTTCCATATATAAATTTGCGTCTTTATACATAAGATTTAAAAATTTAATCTTGTCGTGCATCCTTGTTATATAAAAATTTCTTGTTACGCCATTATGACAAGAGGCATCACACATTCGACTTTCTATACCATATTTAGACGATAAGAAATCAGATAGACCTACACAAAACATTTCGGTGGCTGCTAATGATACCCTAACACTGTTATTATAAAACCCTATCGAGCCATCTCCATCCCACATTCCACGAATCATATGCATCATTAAATCGTCTGGAATGTCTGTTGGAAACTCAAGGATTAAACTTTTATTCTACACTAATCCATGGGACTATAACTAATCACATATATGTTTGCTAAACACATTGAGCCTATATTGATTTTTATAGTGATATCCAAAATCATGTTTATTAGAATAATCGATATACTCCAAGGGTTTTTCTGAATGCAACTACTATCTTACTTTTTCTAAAATCTCTCGGTCTTCTTCTTGTAAAGAAATATGGACGGTTTGCTTAGAAGGGCAGTTTGATCCATCAGATAATAATAAACCATAAATATAAGCTTTATCTTGAGTATCGATGCAATCGAAAAATTCTTCGTCTACGTTATATATTCTGGTAGACAAAGCACGATTCCTGGAAATTCCCATTTCTTCTAAAACCTTTGCGATTGGTTTATTATTAACTCCATACATCTTGCCTAATTCTACAGTCGAAACACCATCTAAATATAATTTACATATCTTTTCTTTTTCTTCCTATGGGAGATTTTTAGCCCAGAAAACATGTCCTGTCACTACACGATATACATCTTTATATGTCTCGTTAGTCTCAGCGACAATATCCCATATATCTTTACCATTATTATAATCGAAAATACATTTATCTTTATCCATTGCAATACCTCCTCTAAAAGTATAGCAAAATTAAGAGATAAGTAATTATAGCATTAGAGGTACTATAAAACGGTTTGCAACCCGATGTCCCTACCTCTTAAATTGCCAATCAATAATTTTTCTCATGCTTTCACATAAGTTCAGACTATATCTTCATCTATTTCTAGATGCCCTCCGCTGATCCCACTTGGGATACTTAGTCGTTGAACTTCCCTCTCATCAAGGGTTAGCTGCCGATTGTCCAATCCAATTCATTTTTAAAACATTCACATCTACATATATCTCAATGTTGTGTTGTAGTTAATTGGCTCTAAGGAGTTTCCGGCAATTCAAAGGGTTTTCTATATATTATTTCTAATATAAGGAACTACTTAAAATCCGTCCAGAGTCCGCTCATTTGTTATCCTAAAGGCTTTTTATCCTTTAGTTCTTATTGTCACCAATAAGTTCAGCATACATCTTTATCTTCGACTTTGTTATGCAATCTAACATATCGGTCAGATATCGGACACTCGTGGGGATATTATATTTATTCAATCCCTATGCGTTACGGTGGTCACTAACCTTTCGTAATTTAATGACTTACCTCGGTATTCTCTTAATTAAGACCTTTACCGATTTTGCCCGATTTTCACCTATCTGTTTCCAGGTAGGGCAACAGCCTTATTGTAGGAATTCTGGGATCTTTTAACTCCCGCACATTGATATTTTTTACCCTTATCAATCCACTGATACACCCTGTCGCACTGCAACACTTCGTAAGTTGGAAAGTTTACATTCCAATAGTTCGCCGTATTTACAATTAACCAACGGTTATACTAGTCCTTGTCATCCATCAGGTCGATATACAACCCAATGGGAAACATGGCATCATACGGCTTTGCCAAACTCTCGTCATAATACGGTACATTACACCGTTGACTGGGTTTAAACTGAAGATGAAATGTCACACTATCCTTATTATATGTCTGCGAAGTGTGTGCAACCATTTTACACTCTATCGGAATCTTGTTCTCATCCTCGGCAGGATTAAGGTTGTACAACCGCAATTTATCAACACCAACATCATGGTAATAATCGTACAAGTAACCAATCTGGTATTGGCCATCTCGGCTAAATGTATGTTCCATGACCATATCGCTGGCATGTTTCATTGCTCTGCCGTTGGTTCCGAATTGATGAATATCTCGGTATTGATCAAGTGTTATCACAGAGATCACCTACCTTTACGGATGGAATAACGGACAAATAAAACATGTTCATTTGCCATCACCGCCAATCTTCATTACCTCGGAACCCGCGTCAAGAATAAGCTTCCGATACAGTTTGAACGAAAAATCGTTACTATTGTATAACTGCCACGCCCTCTCAAGGTAAGACATAACAGAAACAATCTCAGGCGGTTGAAACAATATATTATTCAACCCACTTAATTTATTCTGTATATTCTGAAATGCCGCATCAACGTCAATCTCAGGATACTCAGATTTTGTTGACGGATCTACGTATAACAGAAGAAAGAAGATGGATTTTTGTAGCGATTTCTTTGCTGATTGGATTTGCTCTACGGAATATTCGCCGTACTTAGTACGCACGATTTAATACCTCATGATTGACTATTAATATATGAGTTAACATAATAACCACGATCCCGAATTAATTTCCGCAGAGTAGAAGAGGAGAGTTTAAGTAAATTCTGTAGTTCAGCAAGGTGATTTGCTTGGCTATACCAAGACAATTCCTTGCCAGAAAACATCTGCTGTGTGTTAATCACTGAGTTCACCTGTGGAGTTACCCACTCAACTACCATCCCGGTTGCAATAACTTCCATCGCATAATCAGCGTCAGCCTATTCATCTTCCGGGTTAGCAAGTTCAAACTCAATCTCCTCTAAATCCTCATCAACCACAAGTGAAGAGAAAATCCTCCGCACATATGGCTTTGACAATGTGGATACCATCCATCCAATCATCATATCGTATACTAAATCATCTTCCATTTCTACAAAACTGTAGTCCGTAACTTTTAACATAAACCTTGAAAAAATCTCATCAAATCCAGAGGTCATAAGTCACCTCCAAGAATCGATATTAAAGAAAATGTATTAAATCCAGAGGTCATAGAGCCACCTCCAGGGATTAATCATTAAATTCTGCTAAGACACTCAGGCTTGTTCCAAGAATCTCGTCCAAAGCCTTAATTTTCTTAACACTGTCAAATGAGCCGTCAGTGATACTAGAAGCAGCAATTACCTTCAGAGACTCTAATGCACTCTTGGGTAATGCTTTCACTTCTGCTACCATCTCATCAACAGGCAGGTTTAAAATTTCCTCAAGATCCATTACCGAATAATTTTCGGTGTAGTATTTTTCCAACTGTGGAAATTCCTTAATAAAGTCTTCATCTTCAACAATAAAAGTCGGAGAGAAGACGAACCAAGAGCGCACCTTGACAGCGGCGGCGAGGTCGGCGTATTCAACAAATGTCTTATCGCCATAATCAACCCACGTATAGAGAATCTTAGTCTTGAGGCCTTCCATAAAAAGACTTCCCTGGATTACAGACCTACATAAGATACCGTCAGAATCCTTAAAGGTCTTCTTGGTGGTCTATCTAGTTGTCTTCGGAGTTTCCTCAATGATTTCAACGGGGGTCTCTACCTTTGCCGTCTCTGCCTTTGCGGTCTTAGCCGTAGTTTTTCTTTTAGTAGTTGTTGTTGCCATAATTATTTCTCCATTTAATCCTATTATTAATCAAGCAATTAAGCCTGTGCGATTGTCCACATACCGAAGTAGCGACCAAGGATAACACTGATACCGAAAGATCTCTGAACTTCGTATTTACCGATATCGTCAATACGCCCATTGGCCTCGCCCTTATCAGTGATCTCGTCAATTTCGGTTTCTCCCAGATCAACCATCTTGATGAACTTATCAGCCTGATCAGCCGGGAGAATCCAAAGCTTAGTGCTGTCAATCTTCTTGGTAAGGCTATTGTCGCTTACGAAACGATTCGGGATTTCCATAAGCGGAGTTCCTTCATAATCGCCCATGATACCGCTATGAGACACATCTTCTTTAAGAGACTGCGCTCTCCAGTTTACGTCAGAAAGGGCATTCAGTTTCTTCAGAGCAGTCTTAGTACCAAGGATAACAACGCCGGACTCATTTGCAATCTGTACATTTTCAATAACAGCATCAAAGGAATCCTTAACGCCAGTAGCAGTGAAAAGACCAGTTCCAACAAATCCAGAACGAATAGCCGCCGGAATAGAACTTGCGGCATTAACCATCTGAGTATAGAACTCATCCTGAATCTTAACAGTAAATGCACGAGCAATAGCATTTACAAGCTTAGACCAGTCTTCTCTACCGATCATATACATGTTGAGATCAACACCAACGGCAGCCCCATAACG
>Ga0247611_10008685_pt1 | contig 12446 bp, 5 predicted proteins | sample 177DNAGHGhighgp2_FD_192422 | JGI IMG/M metagenome (GOLD analysis project Ga0247611, IMG submission 192422) | Sheep rumen microbial communities from Palmerston North, Manawatu-Wanganui, New Zealand - 1770 DNA GHGhigh gp2 | ecosystem: Host-associated > Mammals > Digestive system > Stomach > Rumen ... | reverse complement strand
CCAGCGTATCGAAATTTTCGCTGTACAAATCCAGATGAAGCAGACTGTTAAAATCATCAAGTTTCATATCACCTGGAACAATAAATTCATTGGTATTTACAACCTGAATTCGATTTTCTGGTGGCAGTTCCACATTACCATTTTCATCAGTAACCCTGCCTAAAACAGCCCTCAGCAGGTCATCCATTGTAACGATTCCTTCATTACCACCATATTCGTTAAGCACCAGGGCAAAATTACACTTTTCTTTTTTAAAGAACGAAAGTAATTCTACTGCTGTAAAAGTTTCCGGAACATATTCCACAGGCCGCATACAGATACGAACAAAATCTTTACTTTCAGCAATTGGTTTTGATGCAAATAAAACTGATTTATAGTGAAGAACACCAATTACATTTTCCGGACTATCCTGATAAACCGGCAGACGGGAATATCCTGTATCCGCAAAGCATTTTATAACCTGGTCAACAGAATCTTCTACGTTTACAAATTTTACCAGTGAACGGTGACGCATTATTTCATGAACGCTCAAGTCCGAAAACTGAATAAGCCGTTCAAGCATTTTGCGCTCGTTAATCTCCAGAGTTCCTTCCTTTTGTCCCACTTCAATAAGTGTTTTCAGTTCATCTTCAGTTAAAAGACTTTTCTTTGTTTTAAAAAATTTCTTCTCAATAAAATTAAGGAATTTTGTAAGCTGCTGAAAAATCCAGACAATCGGGAAAAAAACTGTTTGAATTATGATAATAATATTTGCCGAGCGGATTGCAGTTTTTTCTGAACGGATTGCAGCATAAGTTTTAGGAATTGTTTCTGAAAAAATGATTACCAGAATACTTACAAGGGCAGTGCCGTAGGAAACATATTCGCTACCAAGAATTTTAATGGAAAGATTTGTAGCCAGTGCAGAAATCAAAGTTGTTACCAGATTTGTACCAATCAACACCGTTGCAATCAAACTTTCCAGATTATTTCTTAAACGGAGAACTTTTTTTGCATTACGTTTATTGTCTTTTACCATCTGGCGGACAGTAATTCTTGAAAGAGAAGTGTATGCAGTTTCTGTTGAAGCAAAAAATGCCCCGCATAAAAGAAGAAGGATTTCTGCTGCAAGAGTAAGAATAATTTCAAAAATATTACTCATCTTCATCCTCCTTTAATTCACGGAAAACAACTTTTGCAATTCTATGGTCATCCATTTTTGATACAGTAAATCTGTAACCGCTGCTGGTTATGCTGTCTCCAGGCTCCGGAATACTATCAAGTTTTTCCAGCATATAGCCGGCAAGAGTTTCAGACAGTTCCGATTCAAGTTTTATATTTAACTGTTCATTAATATCTGTAAGGCGGATTAATCCGTCTACTTCATCTGAACTGGTATTTTTTATCTGTACCTGAGATTTTTTTGCATAGTTTTTATATTCATCTGCAATTGGTCCGAAAATCTCACGGGCAATATCTTCACTGGTAAGCACACCTTCAGTTCCGGAATACTCATCAATTACAACAGCCATACTTTGTCTGTTTTCTCTGAGCATCTGCTGAATACTGGACATCTTTTTTGTTTCCAGAATAAAGAGCGGCGGGCGCATCACTTTTTCTACAGAAAAATCCTGAGGATTGTTTTTATAAAAGAGAAGATCCTTGACATAAAGAATTCCTACAATATCATCAATATCTTTTTTAAAAACCGGAAAGCGGGAAAGACGAAGCCGTTCCGAAAGTTCAATCACATCCTGATATTTGGCATCAAGAGGAATCACTTTAATATTTTTCCGCACAACCATTACAGCCTTTGCTTCAAGATCCGTGAATTTAAAAACCCGGTGCATCATCGTTTTTTCATTCTTTTCAATGACACCCTGTTCGCTGCCCACATCTATAAAAGTTTTAATTTCTTCTTCTGTAAAAGAGACTTCTTTTTTCTTTGTATCAACACCCATAATTTTAAGGGCGCCGCTTGTAATCCCTGTAAAAATAAAAACTGCAGGAGTAAGAACAATTTCTACTACATATATAAATCCACTAAAGAAAAATGCAATTTTCTCCGGATGATGAGTTGCAATCGTCTTAGGAGAAATCTCTCCAAAAATCAAAAGCAGCATGGTGGTTACAAATGTAGCAATTCCTACACCAGTATTACCAAAAAGTTTAATTGCAATGACAGTAATAATTGATGACAGGGTGATATTAACCAGATTATTTCCCACAAGGAGAGTATTAATCAGCCTTTCTTTGTTATTTAAAAGCTGCCACACTCTCATAGCACGCCTGTCTTTTTTGTTCCGCAGGGAACGCACTCTCAATTTATTAATTGAAAGGATTGCACTCTCTGTTGAAGAAAAAATCATTGAAAGAATTATGAGTATGATTGAAATGATGATTAGAAAGGGTAAATCTTCCAGGTCCTGCATAAAAGTTTCTAAATTAATGTCCTTCCTGCACTGGATTTGCTTTCTTTTCTTCTTCTATTGCCTGATTAATTGCCTTAAGCTGCTCAAAAGAATTAAGTGTGTACAAAATCTGATTTGCGTTTTCACTTTCTCTATCAGCTTCATAAGCCTTGTAGAGTATTTCGGTAATACGGTCGTAATCTTTGCTGCCTGTTCCCGCAAGAACAAATGCTTCCGTGTAATATGCAGTCTGAATCTGCTGGGAATTTAAATGTCCGTTCTGGCAGACTTCTTCAAAGATATCGCTTATGCCCTTAAAGTCGTTGTTATGGGCAGCAGTAATTGCATCAAGATAAGCCTTTTCCAGTTCGTATTTTCCAAGGAGACCTGTTTCATTTTCAGGATCAAGTTCAGGCACACTTTTAACTAAATCACTTAGAGGAACACGATATCTGGCATCTGTTGCTTCGTAGAGGGCATCAATTGCATGAACCTTTTCTTTACCCGACTTACTGTTAATTTCAGAAAGTAAATATTCCGCGTGAGTAATTTCTTCAGCATGATTGAATATTTCTTCCTGGAGTGCAAGAGGTGATTTTATTTTATCAGTAAGATTAAGTACTGCCATCACATAGCCCTGTGGTGACAGCACATAAACTTCAGGTATTTGAGAAAGAGAATAATTTTCCCCCAGAAGAACATTTTCATTCACAGATTTTTTTGTATCTGCAGCGGCCTTGTCAAAATCCGAATCAAAATCAATTGTTAAAACAACATAATCCTTATCAAAGATTTTATTAAATTCTTTGTCATTAAGGACAGAAGTTGTAAAATCCCTGCTTTCCTGACTCCACTTATTACCAGTGAAAACCAGCAGCATTTTTTGATTCTTACTTTGAGCCTTTTTCTGTGCCCCGGAAAATTCTGAATCCTTTCCGGAACAAGCAGAAAATGCCAGCAGTGCAAGTGCAATAATCGAGCAAATTAAAAGTCTGTTTTTCTTCATCGGGTGAATCAACATATTCTCTTTTCAGCCACCTTATTTGAAATATGAAACACCTGCGGCGAAAATATTCTGACAAGTGTTTTCATTTGGATTGATGATATTCTTGATAATATCAAGGCTTGAACCGTTAGAGTCAGTGCCCATTGTTCTTTCAGAATGGCCCATTTTACCAAGTACGCGTCCGTCAGGGCTGGTAAGACCTTCAATTGCATACAAAGAACCGTTTGGATTATCCGGCTCACTGATTGAAGGAACACCCTTTTCATCAACATACTGAGTAAATACCTGACCATTTTCAAAGAGCTGCTTTGCTTCTTCCCTGCTGATTACAATTCTTCCTTCACCATGACTAATTGGAACAAGGTGAACTCTTTCATCAAGAACAGTTGAATTAAGTGCCCAAGGAGATGTTGCACTTACCATTCTTGTACGAACAATACGGCTTATATGACGGCCAATCTTGTTGAATGTAAGAGTTGGCATATCTTCTGCAGGGTCACGGATTTCTCCGTAAGGAACCAGCCCGGTCTTAATCAGTGCCTGGAATCCGTTACAGATACCAAGAACCAGACCACCTCTGTTCTTAAGAAGGTTCATGATTGAATCTGCAACTCTGTGTTCCCGGATAACATTTGCAATGAATTTTGCAGAACCATCAGGTTCATCTCCAGCAGAGAAGCCGCCAGGGAAAGCAATAATATTTGCAAGGTCAATTTCTTTCTTAAAGTTGTTAAGACTTTCAAGCAGATCATCTGAAGTACGGTTTTTGAAGATAAGAACTTTTGTTTCAGCACCATTCAGATTGAATGCACGGGCCATATCAACTTCACAGTTTGTTCCCGGGAATGCAGGAATGATTACCCTTGGCTTAGCATTTGTCTTTGTGTTAAAACTTGCAATTTCAGCACGAGCCTTTGCCAGAGAAGGATGCTGTTTAAGAGCCCATTCTTCCAGAGCAGACTGTTCTTCTGCACCAGAAACAGGTGGGAATACTTTAGACAACTTTTCTTCCCAGACCTGCTCGATTTCAGAAAGAGTAATTTCTACATCTTCAATTGTAATCTTTGCATCAGAAATTGTTGTACCAATGCGGGCAACTGTACCTGGAGCAAATGAGCTGTCTGCTTCAAGATCAGCATCTGTTTCTACAAGAATTGAACCGTAAAGAGGTGTAAACAAATCTTCAACACCAGCAGCTTTCTCAATTCCAACAGCAGTTGCACTTACAGGAATTTCTTCCAGCTGGGCACCAATTCTGTTACCAAGGGCCATCTTACTAACAGCTTCTGCAATACCGCCGGCTGAAACCGGATACATTGCAAGAATCTTTCCTTCATCATTCAGCTTGTAAACAGCCTTTGCATTTTTCTTGAATGCTTCAAAATCTGGAGCAAGCTTGCTTGTGTAAGGAACCTGAACCAGATAAATTCCGGAGCCGGCTTTTTTGAAGGAACCGCTCACTACATGCTTAACGTCATCTGAATCAACTGCAAAAGAAACTAATGTGTGTGGAACATTCAAATCTTCGAAAGTACCAGACATTGAATCCTTTCCACCAATTGAACCTGTTCCCATATTAATCTGTGCATCAATAGAACCTAAAAGAGCCGCTGCAGGATAGCCCCATGTTTTTTCATCAACTGCTCTTCCAAAGAATTCCTGGAATGAAAGACGGCAGGCTTCAGGCTTACCACCAAGACATTCAATCTTTGCAAGTGAAGAAAGAACAGCTGTCTGTGAACCATGCCATGGTGACCACTGAGAAACCCGTGGATCAAATCCATATGCCATCAGGCTGACTGTTGAAGTTTCTCTTGGAGTAAGAACAGGAATCTTTGCTGCCATACCTGCTTCCGGAGTTCCCTGATACTTTCCACCATATGGGAAAAGTACAGATGAAGAACCGATGGAACCGTCAAAACGTTCTCCCAAACCTCTCTGTGAACAGCAGGCCAGATCATTCATATTTGCAAGCCATGCAGACTTAATATCCGGAGCATTTTCATCTTCCTTGAGAATTTTTTCAACTGCTTCAAGAGGATGAACAAGTGGAGAATCTGCTGGAGCGGCAGGAGATTCAATTACAGCACGTGCATGATGTTCAGCACCAGCGGCATCAAGGAAGCTGCGGTCAAGTTCAACGATTGTCTTACCCCGCCACTTCATAACCAGTTTATTTGTATTTGTAACAGTTGCTACTACAACTGCATTAAGGTTCTTGTCATTACAAGCCTTGATGAAAGCATCCTTGTCCTTTGCACGAACAACTACTGCCATACGTTCCTGGCTTTCTGAAATTGCCAGTTCTGTTCCATCCAGACCTTCATATTTTTTAGGAACTGCATCCAGATTAATATCAAGTCCCGGTGCAAGTTCACCAACTGCAACTGAAACTCCACCAGCACCAAAGTCATTTGAGCGGCGGATCATTCTGCACACATCTTTTTCACGGAAAAGCAGCTGAATCTTTCTTTCTTCAACTGCATTTCCCTTCTGAACTTCTGCAGCGGCGGTTGTAACAGATTTAACGTCATGAACTTTAGAAGAACCTGTTGCTCCACCAATACCGTCGCGACCTGTTCCACCACCAAGGAGGATTACAATGTCACCTGCTTCCGGTTCTTCACGCATTACCTGATCACAAGGAGCGGCTGCAATAACTGCACCAAGTTCCATACGCTTAGCAACATAACCCGGATGATATACTTCATGAACCTGACCTGTTGTAAGACCAATCTGGTTTCCGTATGAAGAGAAGCCCTGTGCTGCTTCACGGGTAAGCTTCATCTGTGGCAGTTTACCCTTCAAAGTTTCATTTAAAGGACGGGTTGGATCTGCGGCACCTGTAATACGCATTGCCTGATATACCCAGGAACGGCCTGAAAGAGGATCGCGGATTGCACCACCAATACAAGTTGCGGCACCACCAAACGGTTCAATTTCTGTAGGGTGATTGTGAGTTTCATTCTTAAACTGAAGGAGCCAGCGTTCTGTAGCATCCTTTGAATCAGGAGCAATAGGATTGCCTTTTTCATCAGTTGTGTAATGAACATCAATATAAATTGAACATGCATTGATTTCTGCACTTACTTCAAGATCATCAAGTTTTCCGTGAGCACGAAGGAACTTTGCACCAATACAAGCCATATCCATCAAAGTAACAGGCTTATCTGTACGTTCCTTATATAAATCAGCTCTAAGGATGTTGTAATTTTCAAGGGAACGGATAAAGAGGTCTTCGTAAGGACCCTCTTCAACTTTTATTTCATCAAGATTTGTAAGGAAGGTTGTATGACGGCAGTGATCAGACCAGTATGTATCAAGTACACGGATTTCTGTAATTGTAGGATCACGATTAATAGACTTGAAATAATCCTGAAGGAACTTTACATCAGCAAAATCCATTGCCAGACCAAGCTGATTTCTATATGACTCAAGCTGTTTTTCATCAAGGTCATTAAAACCTACCACTGTAGGAATATCATCTGGAGTAAGAGTCTCCAGCTTTAAAGTTTCCGGTTTTTTGTCATCAGTCAGACGAGAATCAACAGGATTTATTAAATAATGCTGAATTTTTTCCACATCAGCGGCACTTACTTCTCCTTCAAGAAGCACAACTTTTGCACAGCGAACTCTTGGAGGCTCAGTACCAACCACGGTCTGCTCCTTCATTCCTTCCCTTAGCAGAGAAAGACACTGTTCAGCACTGTCTGCACGCTGATCGTATTGTCCAGGAAGATATTCCCAGATGATTTCTGTACTTCCGGCAGGAACAGTCAATGTTTCCAGGTAAACATGATCGCTCTGTGGTTCAGAGAAAATGCGGGTTGCAGCTGCTTTGGCCACACCTTCTGCTACATTTTCTACATCATATCTGTTCAGATAACGAACAGATTTCACGCCATTGATTCCTAAGAATCCCGTAATTTCAGAATAAATTCTGTTTGCTTCGTTTTCAAAGCCTTTTTTTCTTTCTACGTAAAGTCTGACCATAGTGATATCATTATATAGATAACAAATTGAATGTTCAACGCAGTAAACCAGCAACAAAGGCTCTTAATATGGAAGAAAATTTGTAATATTTAATTACTCTGAATTCCGGCTACCGGGATTTTTCTTTCAGTGAATAATCATTACGAAGGTAAGCGTCATTAAATCCTGTCCTTCCGGCATTTTTTTGAAGGGAGCGGCTTTTTTTATCGCCTCAAGACAGGCTTCATTCAAAACTTCATGCTCACATTTTTCAAGTAACTCCATTGCCACCACACTTCCATCCGAATTTATGACAACGCGAACCCGAACTTTACCTTCCAAATACTTTTGTTATGTCAAGAAGTTAAGTAAAAAAAATTCGTTGCAACTTTTAGATTGATTTTTTTGTCTAATCGTATGAAGATATTTATTATTGGAAAGAGTTTAAATTTAAAAATACACATAAACAGGTCCATATGAAAAAAATCCACACTTTTCTTGGCCTTATTGTTCTTTCAGCAATTTTAGCCATCTCCTGCACCTATGATTTAGTTTCAGCACCAACTTCTTCTGGTGGAGAATCAAATCCTGCAGCATACCCCGACTCTATTCAGCCCCCTTCTGTTCTTACAGCATCTCAGGGGGGATATAGAAGTGTAGAATTAAACTGGGACCGTATAAAAAATGCAGTGAGTTATATTGTTTATTCCGCAGAAACTCCTTTTGATATTTTCCAGCAAATTTATAAAACTACCGGTACACAGACCAGTTGCACTATTGAAGAAGAATGTGGCAGCAGCAAATATTATTGTGTTTCTGCAGTAAACTATTACGGAACTGTTTCTTCAAAAAGCAAAGTAGTTTACGGAACCAGCCTGGCCACTCCTGTCATTACAGATATTATTCAATCATCAGAAGGAACAAGCCTTACCCTTAACTGGTGGATGGACAACTGTGATTCTGACACATATCAGGATTCGGTAAAATTTATTATTTCTGTTTACGATTCCTCTACAGCAAGTCAAAGTATTCTCAATATGGAAGTTGATGATGGAAGCAGTCGTTCTGCAGAAATCACAGGCCTTTCTCCAAATACAGATTATTATTTTCAGGTCCAGGCGGAATGCAGTCTTAATCCGGAAAAGAAAACTTCCAGCGACCTTACATCTAAATCAACTGCTCACAGAATAATTCCTGATGCGGCAGAAAACTTTACCGTCAGCCAGGGCACTTCTACCACAGAGGTTTTACTTTCCTGGAGCCTGCCTTCTCTTGTTGAATATTATGACGCTTCCACAAATTCATACGTATACAATCCTGTTTATTTTACAGTTAACAGAAAACTTTATGGAAATGATGATTCAACTTACGAATGTCTTGCCAGAATCGGTTCCGGTACAGCATCCGGCCTTACCCAGACTTTTTCGGAATACATTCCTGGAGCACTGTTAACTTTCACTGATTCAACTGCAGTCCGCGGCAAACAATATGTTTATATGATTCAATCATATACTGACAACACAAATAAAATTTACACTTCGGATTCATCAAAAACTCAGGGTATTTCCGGATGGACTATTTCAGATGCAAGTGTAAGTATTAATTCATCTATTACCTGTGACGAAAACGACCCTAACATTATTTCTAAGGTTGATGGAGAATTTATTTTCGCTTTCCAGCCATACAACATTCAGTACACTTATCTTATAACCCGCACAAAAACTTCTCTTGATTTAAGTACAACTTTTGAAGAAACAATCATCCAGTGTTCAAATTCACTTTCTTCAATCAAATCATTTAAAGACACTTTTACTGACCCGAAAGAAGAAGCGGGCTACTACAAATATAAAATCTATATTCTTCCATACCAGTCTACATCAGTTACACAAATTCCTGCAGAAGAAAGTGTGATTGAAATTCTGGAACCGGTTCAGCAGATAACAGTTACTGAAGATGCCCGCCTGATTCCTTCAATTACAAATTTCAAAGTTTCAGATGGATATAAGGATAAATTCCTTCTCTCATGGGATTCAATTGAAAATGCCGCTTACACCATCACTTATACTTCTGTAGTTGACGGTCTCCGCCAGACAGAAGTTTCAGTTAATCTGCAGAAAGAAAATTCTTCTGAGGATGGATTTTACAAAGTTGAAGGTTCCACCGTTTACTACGAATGCCCTGCAGCTTCCGGAGACTCAAGGGTCTTTACATTAACTGCAGATACCGGGCTGAAAAATTCTGCATCCCTTGATCAGATTTACCACACGCTGGGAACTGCCGCTTTAACGGAAGCCGCCCCTGATTACGATACAATTACAGTCAGCTGGCCTGCAGTTCAAATGGCAGATACAAATTACACGGTTACCGCCCATTACCAGGATTCTTCAAAAGAACTGGCAGTTGAAGATGTTCTGCTTTTAACTGAATATGATGAAAATCAGGAAAACTTCACTTGTGTTTTGAATAAGCCGGAAGGTTATAATAATCCTGCAGTTTCCGGAAAACCTGTTACGCTCACAGTTACTGCTACAAATACAAAAACAGGTGACACTACAAGTTCATCACTTTCTGTTCACACATTAGGCCCGGCACTCATCAATGCTTCTGCCGCAACAATTCCAAACTCCTCAAATTCACTCACCCTCCGCTGGGCTCAGGTTGATGGAGCAGAAAAATATCTTATTTACAGAACAATGTATTCTGACAGTTCGGCAAATTCCATTGCAGCAACAGACACTTATATTGTTGATGCCCAGACTCTTGAAGTAAGCGAATACAACGGCCAGTCTACAGCAGGACGAGTAAACGTAAAATCTGGAAGCGGATTTTTTATTTTTACAGATAAACAGGCAGATGCATCCGAAACTTATGGTTACCAGACTCATCAGGAAAAAATTCAGTGGGGGCTTCCATTCGGATATGTAGTTCTTCCTGTAAAAGCCGGAGGAAGTCAGGACGATTTTTCTTTTGAAGAAAATTCCCTGAAGATGAGCTCATCATCAAAAGTAAACTATGGAACTCTATCAGATGTTAAAACTGCCGCTTATGGTTACGGATTAAACCTTATGGCCAGTAAGGCAGAAAGTGCTTCTAAAGTTACAGTTCAATGGGATAAGCCTTACTTTACAAATCTTACGCCGACCCTTTACCGCAGACAAATGTATGATTCCTCTGCAAAATGGACAAAGGTTACAACTCTTGGACAGGGAGTAACCTCATATCAGGTAACAATCGCAAAAGAAGACATTTCAAAAGCATACGAATACGCCGTTCAATATGAAGCTTCATCTTCCTGCGAATTTGTTGAATCCTTTACCCAGACACTTGCCAATACACTTGAAGATTCTCTGGAAACTCCTCGCTACATTTACCCTGAAGGAGTAACGTCTGAACCATTAAACAAAGGTTATGTTCTTGCTCTTGCTGATTTTGATGCCTCTTATGGCGGACAGGGAACTTCTTTAGGAAACAGCAGCTACTATCAGGAAAATGTTACATGGACTGAATGGGATTATGACGTTCGTGCACTGGGGCCAGATTCCTTTACTGTAGATTTAATGAATTACAATTTAAGCAGCGACTGGAATACAATCTGTACCGCTGCAATTTCTGACCATAAAGAAAACTTATCTCCAGAATCTGGACTCGAGGACACAAGTGTTACTGCAGTCACCAGCGGACTCTTCATAAAACCAGTAAGCCTTTCTGCAGCAAGTGATGGTCGTGGAACTACAGACGGACTGCTGAAAGTTCTCCGGGATGCTAAGCACTACTATTCTGTTAATCTTACTGCCAGCCATACCGGCACAACAATAACCAGCCGTCAGGGAGAAGATGCTTCAATTTATGCATACAGACAAATCTCAGACGAAGAACTTGCAAAAACAGCTCTCTATATATTTGTCTACGGATTTTATTTAAATGATGGAGGCAACCCTGATTATTCCAATATTGACACTCAATTCAAATACGGCGGAAAAAACACCATTCAGGGATTAAGCGGATATGCAAATTTCACAGACAGATCAATGGCAACTTTCGAACTTGGGGCGGGAAAATACAAGCAGTATTACGATTTTAAATCTTACTGTCCAGAACTTTATACACCGGCAGGAATTCTTGTATCTTCTCCGGTTAAAATTACCACTGACACTCATTCATGTGGAATAAAAGGTGCATCTGATAATTATATCTACACTTTCAGAGACAGCCACACTATTACGATTGAAAATTCAGATGATACCATTCCTCTTGATTATTCAGCAGTCCTTGGCTTCAGTTGTAATAATAATGAATCAATCACCATTACAATCACCCGAAACGGAAGCACAAGCAATGAGCTTATAAACACAAACAACGACAACGAACTGCGCAAAGCCTGGTTCCCTATGCAGATTCATTCAGACAAAAACTACGAACTGCAATCTTCTGCTTACAGCTGGTGGCCATCAAACTAAGGAGTTATTTTTATGAAAACGAATAAAAAGAATATTGCAAAATACATTCTTCTCCAGCTTCTTATCCTTCTTTCTGCATTTACAGTTGCTGGCTGCTATTCCTGGTGGGAAGATGAGTTTGCAGTTGATACTACGAAAACCCGCGTCTCTTTAGGTACACTGCTTTACAATAGTCCTGCAATTACCTCTCTGGAAAAACCTTCACAGGTTCTGGCATCACAAGGACTCTACTCTGGCAGCATAAAGATTCACTGGACTCAGGTAGAAAATGCTGAATCTTACAGAATTGAAAGGGCAAAAGTACAGGCCGATTCTTCTGGAAATTTTACACTGCCTGAAGAAGACGATTTTTCTGTTCTGCAAAAAAATATTTACTCAAATAATTATACTGATGTAATTTTAATCAGCCCTTCCGCAGAAAACACAGAATATTCCTGCAGATACTATTACAGAATATCAGCAGAAAATTTAAGCAAAGGATATGAATCCTCAGAGTTCACTGATATTAATGAAGCAGACACTGAAGGTACCGGTTGGCTTTTATGTCCCCCATCAAATGTTACTGCTGACAAGGGAAAATCAACTGAAGAAATTAAAGTTACCTGGAATGGAATTAAGAAA
>Ga0247611_10008684_pt1 | contig 12446 bp, 10 predicted proteins | sample 177DNAGHGhighgp2_FD_192422 | JGI IMG/M metagenome (GOLD analysis project Ga0247611, IMG submission 192422) | Sheep rumen microbial communities from Palmerston North, Manawatu-Wanganui, New Zealand - 1770 DNA GHGhigh gp2 | ecosystem: Host-associated > Mammals > Digestive system > Stomach > Rumen... | reverse complement strand
AGGTCGTCATTCATGTACATGGCATCGCTCTGAGCGGTCAGCTTGGGCATCAGGGTCTCGGTGAGTTTCTGCATCTCCTTGGTGTTGTCACTCTCGCTCAATGCATACAACAGGGCAGATACCTTGCTCAGGGTGCGACCGCTGTTATCCAGAGCCAGGATGGTGTTCTCAAAGTTGGGCTCGGCCGTGTTCTTGATGATTGAATCAATCTCGGCATTCTGCTCAGCGATACCGGCTTCAACTGCTGGCTCATAGTCAGCGTAGGTAATCTTGTCAAACGGCGGGATGCCGTACTCGTTGGCATAATCCATCATGAAAGGATTGTTCTCGTTTGATTTCTTGTCGCTGCAGCTCACCAGCACAAGAGCCGCCAAAGCGAATACTGTGAATAAAACTTTCTTCATATCAATAAAACAATTTATGTTAAGTGATTAATTTCTCTAGCTTCACTCCTTGATGTCAATGTCAAATGTCGCCATCAGCGGATAATGGTCACTGCTGCCCCCAGCCAGGCGATGAGCGTCAAGGGCACGGATTGCACCTCGATAAAGGATGTGGTCAATGCGGTACAACAGGCCAAAGCGGTTGTAGGTATAAGAATAGCCATTACCGGCATCGGCCCATGCGTCATGCAGGTCTCCGCCCTTTATCACGCGATAGACGTGGGAAGCGGTGATGTCGTTCATGTCGCCACACACGATGAGATTAGCGGGCGACTCGTCAATGACCTTGCGCAATTCGGCCGCATTCTCGCCACGCAGGGCAAACGACCGCTTCATGCGCTCCATGCGCGAGGGCTTCACGTCGGGGGACACCCTCAAGTTCTTGTTCTTGCCAAAACTCAAGTGATAGGACTGCAAACGGAAATCCACAAGCCTCAACTGCTTGCCACTAGGCAACAGCAAGTCATAGGCGCGGGCAAGATAGGACACATTGTTGCGGTTATAGCCCAGAGGTGAACGCTCATGACGCGGTTCGCCTAACGACTGGGTAGTGAACGGATAGCGCGACATGATGTTCAGTCCCTCGCTGCCATAGTAGCAGTAAGGATACTTTTGCTTAATCTCATTCATATAGGGAACAATCGACGGGATTTCTTCCCATTCGACACCGCCAGGGGTTCCCTCTTGCAGGAGCACCACATCAGGGTTAGCATCAAGAATGAGGCGCATTGTAGCCGAGGGTTCTGCGTTCAGGTTAGGCTCGTTGTAATTGAATGCTAGCACATTATAGGTCATCACCTTGATCATCATGGCAGGATCGGCCGGCACGGGCGGGGCTTCATCTGAACTGTTCAAGGGCAAAAACAATTTCAGCACCGGCGCGGTGGCAATCAAGGCCACGATGACTGTTGCCACAGCTAGCCAGCGGCGCCAAATCAAGGCTCCCAACAAAGCTAACGCGATGAGCAAGAGCATCGGCATAAATGCCAGCCCAAGAAACGGTGCCAAGAAGAAGTTCTGCGGGTCAATCTTACCAGCGTAAGCACAGCACACCAGCAGTACTGCAATGATGGCGACCACTATCTCAAATGTCCAGTTTTTGCGTTTGCGTCTTCTATGTCTATAATTTGTCATGCTCAATCAGATTATAATAATGTATTTAAACTGTGCGCCGCCTCGATGCCTTGAACAATTTGTCCTTCTCCTCATCGGTCAATGCGTCATAGCCGGCAACCTTAATCTTGCCCAAAATCTTGTCCAGCTCTTCCTCGCTCACTGTCTCGGCAGGACGTGCTCCACGAGGTTGTGCTTGGGCTTGATTGTATTTGGTTGTAGTTTTCTTCTCAAATTTAGGCAATTTCCATGAACGGCCATTAAACAGGCCCACCACAGCGTCGATGGCCGCATTCAACGGTCGGGTGATGTCACGGCCTTGCTTGATGCGCAAGCCGAACCACGCGCCCACGAGAGCGCCACCGATGTGAGCGATATTGCCCCCCATGTTACCAGCATCAAGTCCTAAGACAGCGATAGCCACGGTGACAAGGGCCACCCACTTGAGAGGAACCTCACCCAGGAACAGCAAGCCGATCCTGTAATCAGGCGCATAGACCGCTGTCGCAACCACAATCGCGATCACCGAGGCCGAGGCGCCTTTCAGGAAAGCCGGTTCAGGCAGAGCCCTAAAATAAGGCAAGCTATTATAGGCCAGCAGGAAAAGTAAAGCACCTCCCAAGCCTCCCAACAGGTAAACGCCAGTGAGTTGCTTGGGTGAAAAATACTCCATGAAAATGCGGCCCAGCCAATAGAGCCACAGCATGTTGAACAGGATATGGAGGAAGCCATAGTGGGCAAACATATAGGTAATCAACGTCCACGGGCGGTGTAGCAACAGACCCAAGTCACTAGGCAGTTCCACCCACTGCAGGATACCGTTTCCAGCATTCATGAGCAGGGAACCAATCACCAGGACATGCAAAACCACAAAAACACCGATGTTGATGAAGATAAGCTTCAGCAACATCGAGCCTTGAGAGTAGCTGCGCTTTATGTCATCAATAAAACCCATTGCCACCGCGTGTGAGCGTTCCGTTATGTTTCCAGTACAATATTAATATAACACCAGCTATCATGCCACCCAGGTGGGCATAATGAGCCACGCCAGGACTCATGTGTGAAACGCCCAAGAACAATTCGAGCGCGCCATAACCAATCACCAACCATTTGGCCTTGATGGGGAACGGGAAGGGAATGATCAACATGGGCAAGTTGGGGAACAACATGCCAAAAGCCACCAATAGTCCGAAAACAGCACCCGAGGCGCCAACGGTTATGAGACTATTGAAAAAGTCGTCCATCGTGAACGGCGCTGCTCCCGAATTGATGGCAGCGATGACGTCGGCGGCACTGGTGGCAGCAGGCCCTGCATAGTAGGAGAACAACATGTTCTGCCACGAGAGTTGCCAAACCAGCTCTTGAATAAGGGCTGCACCGATACCGCAAGTGATGTAATAGAACAAGTAGCGCTTGGAGCCTAACACACGCTCAAGCGTGCTACCAAACATCCACAACATGAACATGTTTACGAAAATATGCCAGAAGTTGCTCGTGTCATGCATGAACATGTAGGATATCAGCTGCCCGACATTAAAATGACTTCCTTGCCAAAAGTGCAAACCCAGCCAGCGATTTAAGTCTATCAGCCCTACCCGCTGAAACACAACGGTTGCCAACCACATGATTACATTAATCACGAGAAGATGTTTGGTCACTGGTGCGATTGAGGCCCAAAATGAGCGATTTTCGTATTGCATAAACAATTATGAATTGTACTCTTTAATTTCCGCACAAAAATAACCAAAAACTCCCTATAAAACGTGATTTTAGATATAAAAATCCCTTAATTCGTCGATTTTTGTTCAAAAACAGCACTTTTTTTCCCATTTTTTTTGCAGAAAATGTTGTTTTACTTATATTTGCGCAAAGAAAATTAAACATATTTTATTCACATAACTTATTTTTCAAAAATTTACACTATGAACAAGACTGAATTAATTCAAGCAATTGCCGAAAAGGCTAATCTCACCAAAGTACAGGCTAAGGCTGCGCTCGACGCTATGCTTTGCTCAATGGGTTGCGCCCTGAAGGATGGAAAGAAAGTTGCCCTGATCGGATTTGGCACCTTCCAGGTAGTTGAGAAGGATGCTCGCGAAGGCATCAACCCCGCAACCAAGGAGAAGATCACTATCCCTGCAAAGAAAGTTGTTAAGTTCAAAGCTGGCGCTGAACTGGCCGAGAAGGTAAACAAGAAATAATAAATTGCTTGCTAGGTCTTAAGGATTATTATATCCTTGACAACGAATTAATGTCTGCCGTTCCCCGTGTGGGGAGCGGCAGATTTTTTACAAAAACTTTATATCATTAATACTTTTTTCGACGATTTTGTTTACATTTGTGGGTTGAATAGAAGAATTTATCATTTAATAACCAATTATAATAAGTAAACGCTTATGGAAAAGAACCCAACTCAAAAAAAATGGTTGCGCCACCTCTTGTTGGCGCTAGGATGCCTAGCCACGGCGACAGCACTACAAGCTGCCAACGTGACAGTTGGCGGCATCAACTACACCACCAACACGACCAAGAAGGAGGCGACCATCGCCAAGTACACTATCGACAAGAACGTGACCCCCTATGACACCCTGTTCTATACGGGTGACATCGTTATCCCCGAGACCATCACAGTTGACGGTACAGAATATACCGTTGTCGCCACGGCGGCCAACTCGTTCCTCGATTGTAGGGGCCTGACCAGCGTGACGCTACCCGCCACCTGCGTCACCATCGCGCGCAACACCTTCAAGGGATGTTCGGCATTAACCCATAGTCCTCTACCGTCGACGGTAACCAGCGTGGGCAGTGGTGTGTTCAATGGTTGCACGAGCCTTGAAGAAGTCACGATTTGGCCTGGTTGGAACAAACCCATCAGCGAGGAGTTTGCCAACTGCCCCAACCTCAAGACACTGATTATTGCCCCAGGTTCTGAGCCTGTGGTGATGAAGGTGAACATGTTTGGTGCCAACAGTGAAGCCCGCGTGGCCATCAACAGCATCGATCACATCTACATGGGCCGCAATGTAGATGCTAGCGCATATACCAACGCCGAGCAGCCCTTCCACAACATGGGCGGCCTCAAGACGCTGGTCATCGGCGGCGAGACCACGACTATCCAGGGCACTACCTTCCAGGGTTGCACGGCCTTGCAGACCGTCACCTTTGAGGAAGGCAACAAGGTGACCGGCATTGGCAACAGCGCTTTTGCCAGCTGCACCTCGCTGACGAGCATCGATATCCCCGCTGCCGTGACCGTGATTGAACAAAGCACCTTTAACGGCTGCCGCAACCTCACTCATTTCTCAATGGGTGACGCTGTGACCAGCATCGGCATCACCGCGTTTTATAACACGGGATTGACCAGCTTTGACTTCCCCAAGACGCTGACCTCGATTGGCCAGAGCGCATTTGAGAACAGTCAACTAGCTGGCGAAATTGTACTTACGGGCGACAAATTAACCACTACGACAGCCTTGACATCAATCGGTGCTCAGGCGTTTGCAGGAACACAGATTACCAACATCATCATTCCTGCCAGCGTAACCAGCATCGGTCAGGGCGCCTTTGCCCCGATCCCCACCCTTGCCTCCATCATTCTTCCCGCCGAATGCGCCAGCTTTAAGCTCGAGAATGGTGTGCTGCTCAATGCAGCTGGCAACCGCTTGCTGGTAACCGCCCATGAGGGCGAAATGGCCACATCCTACAGCAATCCCACGGTGACCAGCATCGACAATTATGGTCTTGCTTACGCGCCATTCACGAGCGTTGACCTGCCCGCACTGGCCACCATTGGCAACTATGGATTTGCCTATAGCGATATCGAGTCCTACACGCTCGCCAGCAATGTCACAGTGGGTCAAAACGTGTTTGCAGGATCGGCATTGCAGTCCATCATCATTGCCGAGGGCCGCAACGAGATCCCCCAGGGCCTGTGCGCAGGTTGCACCAACCTGACCAGCGTGACTCTGCCCACCACAACGACCAACATGATGCGCAACTGCTTTGAGGGCTGCACCGCGCTTGAGCAGATGGAAATCCCCGCCAACGTGAACTACATGGAGCCTGGATCAGTTCCCGCCACCATCAAGGAACTGCGCGTGCTCAATGTCAACACTCCTGCCCTGGCCGCTGGCGTGTTCAATGAGAGCCAGAGCAATGTCATCTGCAAAGTGGCTCCCGGCTCGGTTGACGCCTTCAAGAACGCCAACCAGTGGCGCTATCTCAACATCGTGGCCGACCCGACCATCCAGGGCGACGGAGCCACACTGGGTTGTCCCTCTGGCCTCTATTTCGCGACCACCGATGGCAGCCTGATGTACAAGGATGAGAGTGGCAACATCGTGAACACCAACTTCAATGCGGGCGCTCACGCGTTTACACTGCAGAGCTACAAGAACCGCGTCTATGTCGCAGTTGCCGGCCAACGATTCACCTATCAGGATCCCAACCAACCTCTGGGTGATGGTGAGTTGTTCTATGTCAATAACACTAACGGCATCTTCTACCGCGTGACCGTATTAAATAATGTGGGCTACGCACCCAGCGAGGACCCCTTCACCATGTTCATCGACGAGAACAAGAACAAGATCTACATCAGCGACCGCAACGTGGGTATCCACGAGCTGAATGCCGACACCACGGGCCTGTATGGCCAGCAGCCGTTCCTGTTGCAGAACCAATGGCTCCCCTACTACAACGATGAGATCAGTTGGGGCTCAATCACTGGTGGTTTTGCTCAAGACAAGCATGGCATCTTCTGGATGAGCAAGAAATTCAATGGCCTCGGCCTGTTGCGTTTCACCAATGCAGACATCTATCCTGACGGTGGTGCCGGCAAGCCTAAGCACTTCAATGTCCTGTTCAAAGATGCCATCATCAAGACCTTCTACCTTGATGATGAGAACGGCTACCTGTACATGCAGGTTCAGACCGACCCCTACGGCTGTGTTCCTGGTATCTACCGCATCGCGCTCAACAAGATCGAAAACATGGAAACCGGTGCCGATCTTGAGGGCAATGCCGACCTGCGTATCGCTGACTGTGAACTCATCGACGATTCTCCCATCAAGGTTGAGGGTGCAGAGGACAGTGGTGAGATTGCTAACGTGGCACAGATCAACAGTGATGGCGAGTACATCTACTGGAGCTATATCGCTCCCGCGACCGATGCCGACGCCATCCGCAACAGTGTGGCCCTTGACACCAATAACCCGTTGCACCACAGTGGCATCAAGTGCCTGCCTGCTAAGGCCAATGAAGACGGCACGATGCCAACCACGGTGACCTTTGCCATCGAGGGAGTTGAGGCCTATGGCGTGTGTGGTGCCACCTATAACGAGCCCGGACCTGGCCCAGAGCCTGTCCCCGGCGACGTGAATGGTGACGGTGAGGTGAACATCTCTGATGTCAGTGACATTATCGACGCCATTTTGGGTTGCAACATGGCTCCTGGCGCCGACGTGAATGGCGATGGCGAGGTTAACATCTCTGACATCAACGCCGTCATCGACTATATCCTGTCACATTAATCCAAACAATTCAACCATCATTATTTAATCGAGAAATGCCGGTCGTTATGGCCGGCATTTCTCGTTCTTCTTAGTGTCTCTCTACATCGATAGAGACAAAAAAGAATGGATTAACCATTCTATTATACCAACAGTACAGTTAATCCGAAACTCTCTAATGAATCAAAATAATATTTTCCCTTTATGCGCTACAAAGATAATATCATTTCTCCACATACAAAACTTTTTTGCACTTTTTTTAAAAAAAATAATGATTTCACCGAAAAAAGCAGGAATTGAGTAACTATATGCAGTCAACGTCTCAATCGGCAATTTCATTCTTTTTGCTGTAGATGCGGTCAACAACCAGCGCTATGGCTCCATCGCCCGTCACATTGCACGCGGTACCGAAGCTGTCCATCGCGATGTATAACGCAATCATAATTGCTTGTTGTTCTGGAGTAAAGCCCAATATGGACTGCAGCACGCCCAGCGCGGCCATGATGGCACCGCCCGGCACGCCTGGAGCGGCGACCATCATCACGCCCAGCATCAGTATAAAGCCCGTGAATGGCCCAATCGCGATGCTTCCGCCTTGCATAATCATCAAGGCGATGGCACATGCGGTAATCTTCATCGCGCTGCCCGACAAGTGAATAGTGGCACACAGCGGCACCACAAAGCCAGCAATGCCGTCGCTCACACCATTGGCCTTAGCCTGCTTCATGGTCACGGGGATCGTTGCTGCCGACGATGAGGTACCCAGGGCAGTGAAATAGGCGGGCAGCATGTTATAGAGCGCCCTAAACGGATTACGGTGGGCAATAGCCCCGGCAATGCAATACTGGAGCACAAGCAGGAAGATGTGCATCACAAAGATGACTCCAATAATGGCGATAAACACATTAATAATACGCCATGCCTGTCCCGAGTAGGACATGTTCAGGAATATCGAGAAGATGTATATGGGCAAGATGGGTATCAGCGCCACCTCGATGGTTTTGGCGATGATGTCGCGAAACTCGTCAAATGCCTTTTTCAGGTTGGGAGACTCAAAGAAGCTGATGCCCAGTCCCATGACAAAGGCAGTAATCAACGCGCTCATCACGTCGAGCAGCGGCGGAATCTCAATAGTGAAAAACGGCTTGAGTTCCTCGACGGTAGCGACAGCCTGGGCTGCCTGGCTGCGGTCGATGAGAGACGGGAAAATGTTTGTGCTGGTAAAGTAGCTCAGGAAACCCGAGAATACCGTGTCACCATAGGCGATCAGTGCCGTGATCAACAACAGTTTACCTGCTCCCTTGCCAATGTCGGCAATAGCTGGCGTCACCAGGCCCACAATGATGAGCGGGATAAGGAACGACAGGAAATGGCTGAACACACTATTGAAGGTAACAAAGCACCTCACAGCCCACTCGGGAAAGAACATGCCACACACTACACCCAAGATAATCGCAATGATAATGCGAGGCAGAAGGCCGATTTTAGATAGTTTCATCTGCTTAATTATGATATTTCTAAATTTTTGCGCAAAGGTAATATTTTTTAGCGTAATTTTGCGTTTTAAAAATAAAATGAGCATCATGGAGATTATCCGCTACAAGGCCTCGATGGCGACGCAATGGGACGAATTTGCCAGGCACAGCCGCAATGGTACGTTTATGCACCGGCGCAATTATATGGACTATCATAGCGACCGGTTCACCGATTGCTCGCTCATAGCCATGCGCGACGGCAAGCCCTGTGCCATGCTGCCTGCATGCATCGACCAGGAGACACTGTATTCCCATCGTGGACTGACCTATGGCGGATGGATTGTTCCGCTCAAGCACTTTGACGCTACCGTCATGCTTGAGGCAATGGATGCTGCCTGTAACTGGATGGTGGGCAACAGCATCAAACGGCTGGTTTACAAGTCCGTGCCCCACATCTACCACCGCTATCCCTGTGAGGAGGACTTGTATGCTCTATTCCGCCACAATGCGGCAATTATCGAGACCAACATCTCCACCACCATCGACCTGACATGCCCGCTCGCCCTAGACCGCGGCAACAAGAGCGGAGCCAATGCGGCCCGCAAAGCCGGTATCCAAGTGGGTCCCAGCGAGGACTGGCAAGGCTATTGGCAGCTGCTGTCGTCACTGCTCGACACGCGTTACGGCACTCGCCCTGTCCACACCCTTGACGAGATCCTGCTGCTGCATGACCGTTTCCCTGAGAACATCCGCCTCTACACCGCCACACTCAATGGTGAGTTACTCGCTGGCGTCGTGATGTACTTGAGCGCTCCTGTGGCCCACTGCCAATACATTGGCGCCTCACCTACAGGAAAAGACAGCAAGGCATTGACCCTGCTGTTTGAATACCTCATCGCCGAATATACCAAGCCTGGTTACCGTTACTTTGACTTTGGCATCTCTAACGAGGACCACGGACGCTACCTCAACGAGGGGCTCGTGAGGCAGAAATCCCGCCTCGGCGGTCGCGGCATCGTCTATAACACATTTGAGGTCAATCTCTAACCCCACGCAGCGATGGCAGGCAAGCAGGGCAACATATCACGCATGGCGATGAAAGCGATGGGACTCTTTGGTGGAGTCCAAGTCGCTGGCATCCTGTGTTCAATTATCCGCACCAAGCTCGTCGCCTTATGGATAGGCCCTGTGGGAACTGGACTCTTCGGCCTGTTCAACAACGCGTTGGAGATGATATCCATCGGCACCAACCTGGGCATCCGCTCCAGCAGTGTGCGCGATATTTCACAAGCCCATGAGCAAAATTCCACCACTATCGTCGCGCGCATGGTCACCGTGGTGCGCAAGTGGTCGTTGTGGCTTGGACTTGCAGGAGCCCTGCTCACGCTCGCGCTTGCCCCGTTGCTGAGTCAGGTCACCTTTGGCAACACGACACACATCTGGGGCTTTGTAGCCCTTAGCATAGCCGTGCTGCTACAGGCGCTCACCAACGGAGAATATGCCGTCCTGCAAGGCACTGCGCGCCTCAAGCGGTTGGCAAGTGTCACCCTGTGGGGCACAATTGCGGGATTGGTGGTCTCCATTCCCCTGTTTTATCTCCTGCGTGAGCGCAGCATCCTGCCCTCAATCATCGCCTATGCAACAGCACTGGCTGTTTTTGCCTGGTTATTTCGCAACCGCGACTACGCTCCGGTTCCCGTGAGCAATAAAGAGACCTTTAACCTGGGCAAAAGCTTCGTCAAGCTGGGCATCTACATGACCCTGGGCAATTTTGCCAGCATTCTGGCCAGCTATGTCTTTAACGCGTGGCTAAACATCGATGCAGGCACCGAGGTCGTCGGCTTGTATCAGGCGGGCTATACATTAATTAATAAATACACCGGACTTATCCTCACAGCCCTGGGCATGGAATATTACCCACGACTGGCCCGTGTCGCCGAGAGCCGCTTGAGGCTGCGTGCCTTTGTCTCTCAAGAAATCAATGTCTCCATCGCTGTCATGGCGCCCGTTGTGGCGCTGTTTATCCTGTTGCGCGAGCTAGTGGTGTGGATCCTCTATACACCCGAGTACAACGCTATCCTCTCGTTTGTCTCGTGGGGCATGATCGGTACAGTGTTGCGCACGCTCTCGTGGTGCCTGGCGTTCACCATCCTTGCCAAGGGTGATGGCAAGACATACCTGTGGACCGAGGTCGCCAGCGCCATCATCAACCTTGTGCTCAACATCCTGTTCTATCGCTGGTGGGGGCTCACGGGGCTCGGCATCGCTTTCCTGGTGTCCTACCTCCTTTACACGCTCATCATCGCGGTCGTTTATTTCAAGAATTACCGTCTCACCGTAACCAGGGCATGCATATACAACCTGTTGTGGACACTCGCCGTGACATCATGCGTGCTGGCAGCCATGGAGTGCGGTAAAACGGTTATTGCGGCTGTCCTCACCACCATGAGCGTGGCTATCGCTTCAAGGCAGATTATCGCCCTGTGGAAGCGATAACCGCACCATTCTGTTTCACCCCTACTAGAACAAATAGTCATCGTGCCATTATCGGTTAAATTTCAATAAAAAAGCGTGATTTTATTAACAATATGGCACTGTGATTGAAAAAAAATATCTACCTTTGCACCGTTAAAACAAGTATTAACCGCGAGGGATCTCACCAGCAAATAGTTGAGATTCTTCTAATTTTTTGAATCTTAAAAATTAAAAAAACACAGAATTTTAGCATGGCTATTACTTACATGACACAGGAAGGCTACGACAAAAAGATGGCCGAACTTGCCCATCTTGAAAACGTCGAACGTCCCGAAGTAGTCCGCGCTATTGTTGAAGCCCGTGACAAGGGAGACCTTTCAGAGAACGCAGAATATGATGCCGCCAAGGAACGCCAAGGTATGCTCGAAGCCAAGATTGCTGAGCTCAAATCACTTATCGCGTCGGCACGCATCATCGATGAGAGCAAAATTTCCACCGACGAGGTCCAACTGCTCACCAAAGTTACCATCCGCAACCTCAAGAACAAGGCTACCGTGACCTATACCATCGTTACCGAGACCGAAGCCAACCTGCGCGAGGGTAAGATTTCCATCTCAACTCCCATTGCTAAGGGACTGCTCGGCCACAAGGTCGGCGAGACCGTTGAGGTACAGGCGCCTGCCGGACTCATGAAATTTGAAATCCTCAAAATCGAGATCTAACAATATGGCAACAATATTCAGCAAAATCGCAGCTGGTGAGATTCCCAGCTACAAGGTAGCCGAGGACGACCGCTACTTTGCATTCCTCGACATCAACCCCATGGCTAAGGGTCACACCCTGGTTATTCCCAAACACGAGGTGAACTACATGTTTGACCTCGACGAGGAAGAGTATGCCGGCCTTTGGGCATTTGCCCGCAAGGTGGCTATGGCGCTCGAGCAGGCAGTTCCCTGCAAGCGCATCGGCATCGGTGTCCTGGGCCTTGAGGTGCCCCATTGCCACATCCACCTCGTGCCCCTGCAGAGCGAGAAGGACATGGCATTCGGTGGTCCCAAGTTGAGCCTGCCGGCCGAGGAAATGCAAGCCATTGCTGCTGCCATCGCGGCTAAGATGTAAACATCACTTAGCTCCACCCTATCACAAGGCGTTTGTCCCATACGAGGCAGACGCTTTTTCTGTTTTTTGGGGGAGCCTAAATCGAGTAGGTCGGGGAGCGAGAGTTTTGGCTTTCGCTCCCTTTCCTCTCACACCACCGTACGTGCCGTTCGGCATACGGCGGTTTGGCTTGCTTTCAAAGTGGCCTTTCATGACCATCTCCCATCGCTCTTGATTTCTGCTGCCGACTGATTGTACCTATCTCTGTGGTGGTAGCATCATCTACGTTTCTGCCATTGCACCTCGTCAGTAACTCATACCGGAACATACACCTT
>Ga0247611_10008683_pt1 | contig 12447 bp, 11 predicted proteins | sample 177DNAGHGhighgp2_FD_192422 | JGI IMG/M metagenome (GOLD analysis project Ga0247611, IMG submission 192422) | Sheep rumen microbial communities from Palmerston North, Manawatu-Wanganui, New Zealand - 1770 DNA GHGhigh gp2 | ecosystem: Host-associated > Mammals > Digestive system > Stomach > Rumen... | reverse complement strand
TCAGCGCACACCTTGGAGTTATGGCTTGCTAAGTGCAGGCATAAAAGATAATGGAGTTTTTGTTAAAGGAGTTAAATCATATGAGGACCGTAACTATTCAAAGGCCGGTTGTTGATCTGAAAGCAACCGGTGCACAAATTAAATCACTCAGAATCAAAAGTGGATACACTGTCCACGATATCCAAGCTGTATTCGGTTTTGAATATCCGCAGGCTATCTATGCTTGGGAAAGTGGAAAGTCAATTCCAACAATCGACAACTTGCTGGTGCTTGCTCACTTGTTTGATGTAGCAGTCGAAGAGATTGTAATTCAGCGCATGATTGAAGTCGAAGTTTCATGCGTTTCAAACAAGATTGAAAAGCTCTGCAACAAGAATTGTAACGATTGCAAATTGCGCCTGAGTGCCTGATCTTTTTTCACAAAGGAGGGGAAAGCCTTCCCCTCGCTCGCACTGCGTTGCTCGCTACCCCTTCTAGCGGGGGAGATTCCCCCGCAACGCCCCCCTAAAAAAAGTTAATGATGAAGAAAAATCGCAAAATGACTACAATAGAAACAATGAACCGTGCAAAGCTACACGAATCCATAATCAATAATTCTCAAATGACTTTTACCCGCAGCGGAGGTAACGGTGGCCAGAATGTAAATAAAGTGAACACCAAAGTTCATCTGGTTGTTCCAGTTACTTCCCTGGTAGGTCTTACAGATGCAGAGGTTACTCGTCTTCGCACAAAACTTGCAGCCATCATCAATAAGGAAAACTGTCTTTTTCTCGATGTTGACGATGAGCGCTACCAGGAACGCAATCGTGAAATTGCACTTTCCCGTCTTGAAAACAGAATTATACAGGCTCTGGTAATTCCTAAAAAGCGTATTAAAACTAAGCCGACTAAGGCCAGCAAGGAACGAAAACTAAAGTTGAAGAAAATCAGAAGTGAGATAAAGAAGAATCGGGGGAAGATTATATAAAATAACGAGCTAAACTATTTTGCCTCAAAATATTCATTGATAGCTTTTGACAATTCAATTTTTGTTTCAGCTCTAATTTGTTTGTGTTGTACATTTCGTTCCCACTTGCAATAGCGGCTTGTTTTCCAGCCTTCATAATGCCAGAGTTCACATTCTCTTTTGTAATTGAGCCAGTTATCAAGTTTTTTCTTTTCAGATAAAGCTTGGCCATCAGGAATATAAAGACGGTTCCAAAAGAGTTTTTCTTCATATTCGCGTACATAAGTTCTTGGGATGTCAGGATGATAGATGTAAACAGGATTACCGCGTTTGTCATATTTCTGAAATCCCTGAACAAAATATTTTTTTGCTGATTCATTCAGTTTTTCAAAATCTTTTTCACAAATATCCAGAAGTTTAAGATGTCCTTTCTTAAAGACTTTGTTCTGGAAATATTCGCTTTCAAATTCATCCTTTTCATAGCAATCCCAATAAAAAAGATTATTTCTGAATTCGCATCGATAACTTTTTAGATTGCACAATCTGAATGGCTTATCAGAAAAACGAAACCAAGAAGTAGCGGCTGCAATTGCCTCTGCAAGACCATCATCTCGATTTTTCAATGAATCTACAGGAATAAGCTTGATTTTATATCCAATAAGCATTCTTGGAATTTCAATATAATTCTCTTCATCATCTTTACGATTGGATAATTCGTTTCTTTTTTTATCGATAGCAAGCAGATGTTTATAATAGGCCAGCTGTTCTTTACTTTTTGTAGGACGCATATATAAAGGGTAGCATTGATTTGGATGGAAATCTGTAAACTTGTAGTTTAAAATTATCGCAATAGAAGTTTCTTCATGTAGTGCAAAGTTTGAGCTTTTACGATATAAAGACAATATGACCGAACAAACAATAAACAGAATCAGAAAATTCACTGCAGACCGCGATTGGGATCAGTTCCACACACCAGCAAATCTTGCAAAATCCATATCGATTGAAGCAAATGAACTTTTGGAATGCTTTCAGTGGTCAGATAAAGATTACGATTTGCAGCATGTAAAAGAAGAACTTGCTGATGTTATGGTTTACTGCCGTAATTTGTTGGACAAGCTCGACCTTGATGAAGACGAAATTATCAATATGAAAATGACGATGAACGAAGCAAAATATCCGGTAGAAAAAGCAAAGGGAAGCAATAAAAAATATACGGAATTGTGATATAATAAAACCATTGGGGCTGTAGCTCACCTGGCTAGAGCGTTTGAATCCATTACTTGATAGTTTAGAAAAAAAACAGTCCACTGGACTATTTTTTTCTAAACTATCCATAAACAAATTCAAAAGGTAGTCGGTTCAAGTCCGATCAGCTCCAATATGGGAAAAATCAAAATTATCAAAGGTGACATTACAAAACTGGCTTGTGACGTAATCGTAAATGCTGCAAATTCCAGTCTTCTTGGTGGCGGCGGTGTTGACGGTGCAATTCATTATGCCGCTGGTCCTGAACTTCTTGCTGAATGCCGTACACTTCATGGCTGCAGAACCGGCGAAGCTAAAATCACCAAGGGATATAATCTTCCATCAAGTTTCGTAATCCACACTGTTGGACCGATTTATTTTGAACATAGCCCATCTGAAGCAGAGGCACTTCTTACTTCCTGTTATGAAAAATCTTTGAATCTTGCAAAAGAAAAAGGTCTTAAGACAATTGCATTTCCTCTGATTTCTGCCGGTGTTTATGGTTACCCTCAGCGAGATGCTATTAGGGTAGCAATTGAGACGATGAAACTGCATCAGGATGATTTTGATGAGATTACGCTGGTGCTGTTTGGGGAGCGGGAGTTTGGATTTGCAGGAGAGATGTTCCCAGAGTTTATAAACTACTTATAAAGCTGTCGTTTCCTTGTCGTCTGGTGTCATTCCTTATTAAAACATTAATTGACAAAAGTATTAAAAAAAAGGATTATTGAAACTGCCCTATAAGTAGATTTTATTATTGTGTTTCGCAATATTTGAAGAAAATGCTGCATGAGGTTTCTCGGCTATTTTCGTTCTATGCTTCAGATTAGACAGACAGAAGATCTATCGCCAAAGAGTACTTATAGGGCTTTTTTTTATGAAGTTTTTGAAAAGACTGCAAGATGCGCGTACAACAGAGGATTTCGCAAAATTATTAGGATTTAAAGCAGGAAATGTTTCCTATTTGATTTATCATTATTCTGGTCAAAAATATTATTCTTTTCAAATACCTAAAAAGAATGGTGGTACGAGAACAATTAATGCTCCAAATGACGAATTAAAGAACTTACAAAGAAGACTATCAGATTACTTATATAAATGTTTAGAAGAGATCCATTTACAGAATAATATTCACGATATCGTTTCTTATGGTTATCAAAAAAATAAGTGTATATATGATAACGCTCTTATTCACAAAAATAGACGGTATGTTTTTAATGTTGATCTTAAAGATTTTTTTAATTCAATTAATTTTGGTCGAGTTCGTGGATTTTTTATAAATAATAAAAATTTTAAATTAGACCCCCATATTGCAACATTAATAGCTCAAACCGCATGTAATGATAATATTTTACCTCAAGGAAGTCCTCTATCACCAATTATAACTATTTTGATTGGTGGAATTCTTGACCATAGAATCCTACAACTGACTCACAAAATTAGATGTAGTTATTCAAGATATGTAGATGATCTTACTTTTTCGACTAATTTAAAGACTTTTCCTCCAGAAATTGCGTATATTGATGAAACTGGCAAATGGGTAATAGGAAAGGAACTAAATAATATTTTAAAAACTTCTGGCTTTGAACCTAATGAAAAAAAAGTTTCAATGCAATATAAAGACTCAAGACAAACATCTGTAGGTTTAATTGTAAATAAAAAAGTAGATGTACCAAGAGAATATTATAAGACAGTAAGAGCAATGTGTAATTCTCTAATTACTCGAGGATACTTTGTAAAAAAAGATGCAGCAGAAGATGAACCACCGACATTAAATCAATTGGAAGGAATGTTAAATTATATTTTTTCGGTAAAGAGTAAAAATACTGATGTAAGAGTAGAAAATCATTATCCAGGATTTCAAAATATTTATATTGATTTTTATCTTTATAGATTTTTCTTTGCAAATGAAAAACCAATAATATTTACAGAAGGTAAAACTGATATTATTTATTTGAAATGTGCATTGAAAAACTTAAAATCAGAATATCCAAAACTAATTAACTCAGATGGGGCGCTAAATATTCAATTTATGTGGATAAATGATTATCTCCAATGTGTTTTTCATATAAGTTCTGGATGTTCAGGTTCCTTGAAACTGTTAGTTCAATATGAAAGTTTCTTGAAAAGATATAAGAAAACAGAATCAATGAATCAGGTTTTCTTTTTATTTGATCATGATAGTGGTATAGAGAAAATTGTAAGTAAGTATAAAAAGTATGATAGTGCAAAAGATTTCTTTTCAAAAAAAGATTTTTCATCGCTTTCTGTAGAAGTTTATAAAAATGTGCGATTTATTTTTACTCATAAAGAACATGATAGATATATTGAGCAATATTTTGATGAAACACTATTATCTGAAAAAATAAATGGGAAATCCTTTACTCCGGATAATAACGTACATGATCCAGAACATTACTTTGGTAAACAAGTTTTTGCAACTAAGATCATCAAAAAAAAGCAGGATAGCATTGACTATTCAAATTTTCGACCATTATTTAATGAGTTAAGTAAGTATTTATAATATTTATAGCCTAATCATCATCTTTCTGCTCAAAAAATAATTCTTTCCAGCTAATTATCTCCTGTTCAAGTTTTATATTATTTTCAAGCATATAATTCATTATTTCTACAAATTTTCCTTTTTCAATTAAAGAGTTTGCTTTAGTTATATCATTTTCTGCAAGAGTTTTTGAAAAATCTGAATACTTCTTAAGTTCTTCAATTCCCATTTTATATGGCTTAAAATCTATGTGAGTCTTTTTCTGCAAATTCTCAAGAATAAAAAATCCGTCTGGATCTAGATCGCCGAAGTGATAATATTCTTTGTTTGAATTTTGTTGATAGATTTTTTCTAAAAATTTCTGTTTTACACTATTGTGATATCCTGACAAAAATATGAAGAATGTTTCTGATTCTTTTATTCGATTAAAAGAAGTAAGATTTTCGATCGTCATGATTTTTGAATCTTCAATTTCAAAAGAGGTAATTTTACTTATAGATGGAGAATAGAGAGCAAAAGGAAGATCAGGGAAAACAGTAAGACATTCTCCATTTTCAAAAGATATCTTTCCATTACCTTTGAAGTATACATACGAAGGATTGGAATACACATTACACTCTTCAAGAATAACTTTGTCTATTTCTTTTTCATCTGCACAGTTTTCAATTAATGAATCGAAATAACTACTTTGACGTAAAACTTTAAGAACCTTTCGTTTGTATTTTTCTTCCCATTTTTTGGAATTTGATAATACAGAAATTGATAATTCTCTCTCTAAGATTTCATGCTTGTTTTTCAAAATAAAATTTAAGAGAGAAATTATGTTTTTTGAATATTCCTGAAGATATTCTGCTTTTTTATCATTTTCTAAGCGCTCAATCTGGTATTTACAAAATTCTTTTACCACTTGTTCGGAGTTTATATCTTCATAAAAAGTAGTATAAAAATCTATTTCATCCTGTTTATATTGATTTTTATCTTTTACTCCAAGAATTGCACGAATCTTTATCCAGGTTTCAGTTGTAGCGTTAGCATTAATTCTTATGATTCGTTCGTATATCCAATCAAGCTGAATTAATTTTTCTGACTCAAGTAGCTCACATTGTTTTTCAAAATCTTCAATTGCATTAATGTCTGTGGAATCCTTTTCATATTCTTTGAAAATATCAGTAGGCTTTATTGAGAAATTTTGTACAACTGAGTTTGTTCCTTTATAAGTTTTACTGGATTCATATTTTGTGAGAAGCTTCTGTAATACTTGTTTTTGAATATTTGAATAAATCATTCTTTGATTGCGCTCCTGGAGTGCCACGAACCTTCAACCGGTTTTGTATACTTTCCCTGTGTATAAAGAGATACCGTATTATCAATATGCTGACCAATACTATTTATTTTTTCAGGTGGGGCTGCATAGAAAACCTGGAAATTATTATCTTCTAAAAATTTTACCATCTGTTCAATTCTTTCTTTAGAAAGTGCTGAGAAAGCTTCATCGATGAAAGCTATTCGTGCACAACATACATCCTTAGGATAGAATTGCATAAGACTTGCAGCAAGAACTATAAAATAAGGCGTTTGTTTTTCACCACCACTGGCAGAACCTTGTTTCTTTGATAAATCCATTTCAGATTCTTCATCACCTATATGACTTCTGATTGTCATATCATATGTAAAATAATTTCTGTAATCTGAATAATCTTCTTCTTGTTCTGTATCAAGAATCTTATTTAAGAAAGACTGCACATCATCAGCAAGTTTTTCATCACTAACCGTTTTTTCTGTAAATAAATCTGGGCTTTCTGAATACAGTTCCAGGTTTTTACAGATAGTAAAGAAAACTTCTCGGTCTGATTTTTCTTCCATTTTGAACTGATATATATCACGTCCAAATGGAATACGTTTCAATTCAGAATTAATAACAGCTATTTCTTCTTTTGCTGAAAGTATTTTTTCATTAAGTTCTGCCACAAAATCATGTAAGAAAACATCACGAAGCTTTTCTGACTGCTTTTCAACTTTGTTTCTAGCTTCATCAATTTTTACATTTGCAACATCACGATAACGGTCACGGTAGAAAGGAATAAACTCAACACCATAATTTGAAGCTTCTATTTCAGAAAGAATATTATATTCTCGTTGTTTGTCTTCCATTCTGCGCTTTGCATTATCAACATCATTTGTAAGATTTTGCAAATGCTTATTACTAATAACAATAAAGGTATTTCGCTGTTTGCTGGCACGTTCATATTCATCTTTCATTTCATTAATGAGTTCGTTGTATTTAGATGAAAGCTCATTGTACTCTGACTCATATTTCTGAGATTGTTCAATTCGCTCCGATATTTTATTGTTTGTATTTTCAATATCATTTTTAACAGAGCCGCGTTTATCTGCTAAATCAATATCAAATTTATAGGCTTCATCATAATTTGATTTAGCAAGATCGTATTCCTTTGCGGTGGCAAGCATTTCTGGACTGTTTTTTAATTCTTTAATTTGTGCAGAAAGTTTTCCTAAATTTCTATTTTCTTCAGAAAGCTCGATTGAACTATTAAAATTATAGCGTTCAGCTTTCCATTCTACATTATCAATCAATATAACTAATTGATTCCTGTTTTTTATTTCTTTTTCATATCCAGATTTCTCAAGAATAAGTCTCTCAAGCTCTTTTTTAGCCTGTTCCAACTGAAATTTTACTACATTATTTCCTAAACAAACCTGAGTCTTCTGAATCTGCATTTTACTGGCCGCATAACTTTTACAAAGCATTCCATCTTTTGTAATGCCACCTTTAGGATGTTCATGAAGTTCGTCTATATTTCCACAAAGGTGAATACCATTTAAGAGATAATTTGCATAACGTCTAGCACCTTTATTTGTAATGTTTAATACAGAAGCTGCAGATTGTTCTTCAATTTCTGTTTCTGGGATTTTATCTGTAAGTATTACACTCGTTTTGTATATATTTTTCTCATTTAAGATTTTAAGAGCTTCATGGCAATATTCGTCATCAACAATTATATTAAAACGCTTATTCCACAAGAATGTTTCTATTGATTTACGCCAGCTTTCATCATTAAGAGATTCAACAAGCTCTGCAAAAAGACGAACCTGGCATTTTATACCACGTTTGTTAAATTCGTTTTGAATAATTCGTTTTGCTTCCTCTGCTTCCGGCGGAAACTGACGAATATTTGCTTCAAGGTCTTTTATTGTCTTCTGATAACCTGTTATCTCATTTGATACTTCAAAGAGCTTGTCTTTTATTCTACCGTTTTCTTCTATAAATAAATCTCGTTGTTTTTTTATTTTATTTGAAAACTCAATGAATGTAGAATTCTTTTTATCCGATGAAAAATCAGTTTCACTCAAATTTAGAAGAATTGTTTTATTTTCATCTGCAACATCAAAATAATTCTCAATTTGTGGGAGAATAACTTTTAAGGAAATTTGGAGATTCTTTAATTGGGTAAGTTCATTTTCCAATTCAGAAATCTTTTTAGAAATCTCAGTTTTGTCATTCTCCATCTTATTTAAGCTTTCTGTAAGTGAATGATTCTTATTTTTAATTTCAGAAAGCCTTTCCATCATTTCTGAAAGTTTTATTTCTGATTCTTTTTTCTTTTCTTCCAGGTCTTTAAGTTGAATCTGATTATTCTGTTGCTTTATTTCAAGCTTTGAAATTTCATCCTTATATTGGTTTATATACTGATACCTGAACATCAATTCACGTATATTATAGTTGCGAAGAATCTTTTCATATTCTAAAGTTTTCTGCTCTATTTCTTCAAGGAGGTTCTTTCTTTCCTGAATCTGCTCGAACATTTGTTTTGCCTGTTCATATAGTTTTCTCTGTTCCCTTAGACGATCCAAGGATTTTACTTCTGCTTCTGCAAAAACTGAAGTCTGCAAAAATTTATCTACATTTCGTTCAGGATCAAAAGCCATCATCTTAAGCAGCTTTTCTTTATACTTTCTGTAATCTGTAGTTCGTATTCCTAACTGACGGGTTAACTGTGGGATAGCCTTTTCGCGACCAAAAAAATCAGCCCCTTTCAGTGGGATACTTTTGAATGTAAGGTTATTTTTTGATGTTACGATAAGTTTTCCATTTTCAACAGAACTGAAATTAAAATCTTCTAATCTGCATTTTTCACGGATTATCCACTGGCTGATAGCTCTGTCACTTTCTGAACGAGATTCCATACAAACAGCAATTACGTGATAATCAGAAATAAGGGGATCATAAAATTCCATTGCAATATAACTTGTAACATTCCCCGGTCGAAGATATCTGTCTGATCCATTTGTCTTTCTGTCACCATGAATATATGCAGTTACATTTCTTCCATTATCATCAGCCGCTTTATTAAACTGCGTGTTGGCAGTAATAAGATAACTCATTGCATCCAGAATTGTTGTTTTTCCTGTTCCGTTAACACCGGTAAATAAAGTCGAACTTCCGAGAGAAATTATTTCGTTCTGGAAACAGGACCAGTTTACAAGGATAAGTCGTTTTGCAGTTTTTCTATTATCCTTCATTATTCTTCATCCCCAATATCAATTCCTAAATCAAAAGGATCTATTTCAGAATCTATAGAGTCAAAATCTTCTGGTTCATCAATCGCTGTTATATCTTCTTCGTTACCTTTCATTCTTTTTTCTGCATCTTTTACAAAAGAAACAAATTCACTTTCATTTAACGCAAACTGTAACGAAGGATAAAGAATAATGGTAAAATCTTCATCACCAATTTCACCACTTGTTCCAATTAAGTTGAATTTACAAAACAGCTTCAATATGTCATTCAATGGTCCTTTATCAAAAGGTTTCTTATAATCGTATTTTTCAAGTTCTATATTTAAATCTGACAATGTAATTTTAATAACTTTATCCAATGAACCACGATGTAATCTGTCAGAAAGTAAAGTCCATAAACAGCAAAGAATAATACTTTCAATCTTCTTAAATCGGAATCTATTAACTGCAACAGATGCCGATATGTTTTCATTGACAATATTTGAAAGCATTACTACACCGGAATCTTTTTGAACTAGAATTTCAAAACCCATGAAAGAAAAATAATTAGAAAAGAAATCAGAGTTTTTTGACACAAAATAAAACATCTTGCGGTTTTCTTCGTCTTTGTCACGAACAATAAATGTTTTCTTTAATAAAAATCTGGCACATTTCTGGAAGAATTGTTTATCACTAGAGGTAAATTCTGAATTCCAGTATTCATTAATAGATTCATTATTTGTCATTTTTTCTTGCCCTCCAGTGCTTGGTTATATAGTTTTTACTTTCTATATAGGTACCATCTGTTTCTATTAAATACCCGTTTTCTTTTGCATAACTAACTGCAGCCAAAGATTTTAATATGTCTTCTTTATTTGAATAATTAAACTGACTGTTATCAATAATTTCATTTTGTATGAATAAATCATCCATATATTTTTTCATCTGGTCTTTTGAATATGGATTGTGAGATTCCTGTTCGAGAATATATTTTTGCCTTTCAATTTCTTCTTTGGATAATTCAAAATAATCAGATTCTGTATTATGCAAGATCTGCTGGCTCTTATGTGGATACATTACAGATGACTGATCAACATACTCATATTTTTGAATATTAAATAGATTTCCAAGTTCCTCTTTTTCTGAACTGTTCTCAGATGAAATGAGAATTCGTAATGTTTGTTCTACTACACCTCGGATATCAAGTCCTTTGTTTCTGAGCATCCTTTCACGTGCAATTGCTATATGAATATAAGTATTAATCTTCAGTTTGATATCATCCATTATTTTATTGTAATCGTCATGAAGGAATTTTTTTGTGGAATCAATCATTTCATAAATTCTTTCTTCTGCTTCCATATTTGAAATCAGAATTTTATGGGCTTTTTCTTCTGCTAATAATTCTGTGCATAGCAAATTAAAATATTCAGGTTGCTTCAATTCTTCTAGTTTACGTGTAATAAAGTTCCTGTAAATGTGAATATTTTGCTGATGAACAAGTCTTGAATATTCTTTTATAAAATCTCCGTCACAATAACTGATAATATTTTCTGTAAGGCTCTCCAGACTTCCTTCATGATTCATTTTCTCGATAATCTTTTTTATAGAAGTTGAAAGTTTTTTAAGATCTGAAGAAAGAGCTTTTGCATCGGAAAAAGTAGGTTTTAGAATAAAGTTATATAGTTCCTGCTTATTTTCGTATTCTTTTGAATTAAAACGGTTATAAATATTAAGAATGTAACTGGAAAACTCAGGAGTTGCCGGTCTTTTTAATTTCTGTAAAAATTCTGCCAGAGCAATGCCATTATCAGTCATTACAATATATTTTTCAAAAGTAGAATCATCCTGATCTTCTTCAAGCCAGCCGACAGAAATAAATTTTCTTAAAACAAAGTTGGCTTCATCATTTCCTGCCGTTGTAGTGCTTTCTTCGTCAGACAAGTCTAGATGATTTTCTAATAAAAATGCAGCCAGTACATCCCTTAAATATGCGCGTTCAAGTCGATAAGAAATTTCTTTATCATATTGATTATGTATTAATTCCAGACAGTCAGCGTATACACGATTATTGCTTTTGCCCGCGAGACAATTAAAGAAATCTGATGGAATTATATCAAATACGTTCATATCTAATCACTAAACTTAAAATTTGGAATTGAAATTATTGTTGTTAATTCGTCAGACGCATCTGAGGAATTTGGCCTACATCTCCATGAATACCAAGTTTGATAGGCTGCTTCGTTCATATACCAGTTGCGGGCGTTTTCATCTTTTACGCGAAGCAGCATCTTATAATGACTCCATGTTAATTCGTGACGCAGTGTGTCATAATTCTTAAAAATCTGATAGAACAATCTCATATAACGAAGATTACTTTCATCAAAGCCTTTACCAAATTCTGCTGTAAGCTTTTTAGAAAGTCCTTCAAAAACAGCTTTTCCGTATTCGGCGCGTTCATTACCGTTCTGCTCATTTTCTACAATTAACTGTCCAATAAACCAGTAAGAGGATTCCATTGCAAAGGTTACGGCTTTGTATGCATTTGCTCTAGCAGTGCGCAGGATAGAGCTGATTTCTTTGTAGAGTTTTGAGATATTTTTGGGTGGGGCTAGGTCTTTGTTCATTTATTTTTTCTCCGCATTATCATTAGGAATCTCTGCCAACTTCATTTCATTAAGTACCAATGTCTGTAATGCTTTTTTAGGTACCAACAATTCATAATCAGAGACAGCAATAGGCTTGTTTACATCTTGTAATGCTAATTCAACATCAAGATGGTCTTTTTCTGCGCAAAGGATAATACCGATTGACTGTTTTTCCGATTCTTCTTTTTCCAGCTTATCAAGCAAAGAAAGATACATGTTCATTTTACCAACATATTCACTCTTGAACTCACCAATTTTTAAATCGATAGCAACAAGACAGTTCAGTTTTCTGTTAGAAAAGAGCAAGTCTACAAAATATTCCTTGCCATTATATTCAAGCCTATATTGATTTCCGATATATGCAAAACCTTTGCCAAGTTCAAGCATGAATATTTTGATTTTTTCAATAATACGCTTTTCAAGTTCCAATTCTGCGACGGGTTCTGTTATTCCCAAAAATCCAAGATTATAACTGTCTTTTAGAATTGCGTTTGCCTGTTCTGCCTGAACAGCCGGAAGTGTCTTTGAAAAATTATTATCACGCAATTCATTCTTATGCAATGAATAAGAATCCATTTTTATTGCATTAA
>Ga0247611_10008682_pt1 | contig 12449 bp, 6 predicted proteins | sample 177DNAGHGhighgp2_FD_192422 | JGI IMG/M metagenome (GOLD analysis project Ga0247611, IMG submission 192422) | Sheep rumen microbial communities from Palmerston North, Manawatu-Wanganui, New Zealand - 1770 DNA GHGhigh gp2 | ecosystem: Host-associated > Mammals > Digestive system > Stomach > Rumen ... | reverse complement strand
TTTTTTGCCTCGTGGCCCCCATTTTGTCGTCTGTGGCCGAGGCTCAGAGTGGTGGCAGGCTTCCCCAGGTGTATGGTGCCGACGGCACAAAACGGAGTGAAACCAAGTTGGATACCGTTTCTGCCGGCGAACTCGTCGAGCGGATTACCGAACTCGAAGCTCAAGGCTGTGAGGTGATCAAATCCGCTTATTTCAAAAAAGACGACTTTTGGGTTATCAAGTATGGCGAAAAGGAGTCAAAGGCTCAACTCGCCGCCCCCCGCAATCCTGAAGTGGTGGAACGTGCCCAGCGCGAAGGGTGGCCGCGCTTCGACTGGCGGGAAGACGGGTTTTACAGAGTCCATATCCACAACTGGCCCGGCGACACCAACTACGCCATCTACTATTACTTGGTAACAGACGGATACGTGGTTTACGTTAGGCGCGACTTGTATCCGATAGAACGCAGACCTGACGGCAATCATATAGGCGACACCTGCATCAGCAGCGTCAGATTTGACGACATCCACTGCCCGCCGGAGATGCTTTCGGCTAAAGAGGCGCGCCGCAACTGGTAGTCCGACTGCCTTGTGGCGATACAACCTTCAAAGTCTTTGCTTCTGCCAGTCAGGGGCAAAGATTTTTTTTCTGCCCTGTTCCGCGGCGGCTTCGCTACCCACTGTCGTGCTGTTTTGGGTTATCTCCAACTTCGCTCCGTAGTCCTCGTTTCTCCTGTCTTTTTTTGTCATTTCTTCCACTTAGGGTGGAGGAAATGCGGTAAAAGCGAACAGTATTAGACGATTATGGAGTGGGTCTGGGGCTATGGCAGGAGAGCCTGCCGGGGAGTGCCGGACGCGGCTTTGCGGATGGCATCCAGTTGGTCCCAGAAGTCGGGAGATACCTTTCACCGCCGTTGCGGATTCGTTGTTTTCACCCTGATTCTCCCCTAAATTCTTTCACGCACTGAAAAAAAGAATGGGGAATAGATTGTATTGATAATGGAGAAATACCGATGAACGTAGGGCTGGAGGAGTGCGGTATGTGCTTCAGGATGAGTGTCCTCGTAAGGGATGGATGGGCGCAGAGGTAATCCTTGTACATTGTTGAGTTTAAATTACTTGTTCTTTTTGTGATTTTTTTTTTTTTGAATGAAAAAAAATGTGTATTTTTGCAAACGATTATGATGTAGATTGTGTTCTCTGATGGGTACAATGGGTTCAACCTTTGGGGAACACGGATTTGATAAATTAAATATTGAACCCAAAGAACTAATACCTATAAAATATGACAAGTAAATTAACTATGTTTCGAGACATTGCAGCCTGTGTTGCTTTGATTGTATTTTTGTCAGTCACGGTTGTATCCTGCAACAAAGAGAGAACCACGGGCAAGGAGGATAAACTGACTCAAGAAGAATTGATGACCCGGCTTGCCAATACCGAAGTTTCGTCGGGTACTATGACGGTAGGGAATGGTAAGGTGATTGCTGTTGATTTTTATTTCAATTCTGAGGATAGTATTGTCTATGTTCTGTTTAATGGCGAACCGCCACTTTACGAACCTCGAAGATTCGGCTCCTATCACAACAAGGCGGAGGCCTATGATGCATGCGCTTATTGTATGGATCACTACCCCTGTGTTCAAATGGTACATACGGTACGCTCCCGCCACGAGTCATTTTTTGGAAACGGGGAACCTGTGCATGACTATGTAATCTATTATGACGATTATGATGAAGACGGTGATTGTTGGTTTAATAAAATGTAATCTTACCGGTTATGAGAAATATGAATTCTATCCTGTTGTTTGTGTTCCTGTCTGTGGCAGGATGCTTTAGCGCCAATGCATCTGACGGCTGTCTTCCCTATTCTGACGCAAATGATGCGAAGGGGGTGAGGCGCGACACCGTTGAAAAAAGTATGGCGTTCTATACCATTGATTCTTTAGAACGTGAAGGGTGGTTTTTCTCAGATATAATCTGGGACGAGACGTTGGGGAAGTGTGTCATCACCTTCAAACGTCCGGACAAGGGTTCTACCCACGAAGAGGAAGCTCCTGTGTTTTTAAGTGCGGATGAATTGACAAGGATTGACAATAGTTATGATTTAAAACAAGCCGTAGAGGAGAATTGGCCGAATTTTGGCGATAACCGTACAGGTGTGTGGGAAGGATGGTCGTTAAGGGGAGAGAAGAAGTTGTATTATATCTTCAAGGACGGTTATATGGTCAAAGTGATCTGCAATGGCAAGGTGGTTGAGGGAATGCACGATTATAGCCCATATTTGTAGACTTTTTGAATCGGTTAGAGCTCAGTCTCAAAAACCATCGTGTGTGGTTTTTGAGACTTTTTTTGAATGGGGGCAGGGCCTGGAGTGATTATTGGGGTGTGGGAGTGCCGGACGCGGCTTTGCGGATGGCATCCAGTTGGGTCCAAAAGTCGGGGAAGGATTTTGTCACTGTTTCTGGCTCCTCAATGACGAGGTCGGGATATAGCAGGGTCAGCACACCGAAGGCCATGGCCAGGCGGTGGTCGCCGTGGGTGGACACGGGTGCGGCCGGCCGCAGCACACAGGGGGCTAAGCGCACCTCGGTGGGGGTATGGGTAATGCGGGCTCCCATTTTGCCGAGTTCCTGACGCAGGGCTTCGATGCGGTCGGACTCTTTGAGACGCAGGTTTTTGATGCCGCGCAGGCGGGCCCGCATGCCGAGGGCGGCACATGCAACAAGGACGGCGGGCAGGAGGTCGGGGCAGTCGATAAAGTTGTGCTCCAGCACGTTGTCGTGCTGCCCGGAGCCTTGCACGGTGATGGAGCGGACATTGGCGCGGTAGGGGGAGCGCACTTCGCGGGTGTGGACTCCGAGGTGTTCGAAAATTTGTGCTGCCACTTTGTCGCCCTGGGTGGACCCGGTTGCGGCCAGTCCCGGCATGCGGAGGCGGAGGCCGGGCCGGAGGGCGGCGGCGGCATAGACGTAGGAGGCTGAGGACCAGTCGCGCTCGATGGCGACGGAGAGGTGTTTTCTGAGACCCGTTGCGGGCAGGGGGCTGACGCGGTAGACGCGCCGGTTGGCGCTGACGGAGGTTTCGATGCCGGCTTGGTTGAGGACGGCCAGCGTCATGTCGATATAGGGACGCGAGGCGGGCCGGTCGGTGAGGGTGAGGGTGATGCCTTGGGGCAGGAGGGGGCCTATGAGCAGCAGCGCGGATACGAACTGGCTGCTGGCTGTGGGGTCGATGGTGGCCATTTTGCGCTGGGGCAGGTAGCCGTCGATTTGTACGGGTAGGCAGCCTTCCTCTTCGAGGCATTGTATGGCGCAGCCCATGCTGCGGAGGGTGTCGATGAGTGGCGCGAAGGGCCGGCGTTTGAGCCGCTCGTCGCCCCCAAGTGTCCAGCGGCCGGGGGTGACAGCCAGCAGGGCCAGGAGAAAGCGGGCCACGGTGCCGGCATTGTGGCAGTGGAAGTGGGTGGAGGTGCCGCGGTTCAGCTGGCCGAGAAGGGTCTGCAGCAGTTGGGTGTCGTCGGCGGGCGAGAGGTTGCGCAGCACGAAGGGGTTGCCGGCTATGTGGTTGATGATTAGCCAGCGGTTGCTGATGCTTTTGGAGGGGGGCAGTTCGATATGGAGGTCGTTGGTTTGCACGTCGGGTCAGAGGGTAATGCCGTATTCTTTGATTTTGCGGTAGAGGGTGCGCTCGGAGATATGGAGTTCTTTGGCGGCAAGGGTGCGTTTGCCCCCGTGGCGCTCGAGGGCCAGGCGGATGGCACGTTTCTCGCGCTCTTCGAGGGCCAGGGGTTCGTCTTCCACCATTTCGGTTTCCTGGAATTCCTCTTCGGGGTGGTCGATGGTTTCGTGTGGATGGATGACGTGGAGGGTGTTGTTCGGTGCGGGCTGGGGCGACTCGATGATGGGGAATGCACTGGACTGGACGGAGGGTTCGTGGCTGAGGGGCAGCCCTTGGGCCAGCTGGGCTACGGCTTGGCGCAGTTCGTTGATTTCGTTGCGCATCTCGCTTATCATCTGCCCCATGGAGAGGGCTTTCAGGAGCAGTTCGCGGTCGGAGATGAGGGGGGCGTTGGGGCTGTCGGGGCTGCCCGCAAGGGCAGGCAGTTTTTCTTCGGGCACGTAGTTGAGGTAGTTCTGGAGTATTTCGCGGGTGATGGTGCGCTCGGTTTCGACCACGGCTATCTGTTCGGTGACGTTCTTCAGTTCGCGGATGTTGCCGTACCAGGGGTAGTGCATGAGGTATTGGCGGGCTTCGTCGGTGAGGAAGATGGGGGGCATGTGGTATTTTTCGGCCACGTCGGACGAGAATTTGCGGAACAGGAGGGGTATGTCGTCTATGCGCTCGCGCAGGGGCGGGATGTAGATGGATATTTGCTGGAGGCGGTAGTAGAGGTCTTCGCGGAAGCGGCCGTTGCGCACGGCTGCCACGAGGTCGACGTTGGTGGCTGCCACGATGCGCACGTTGATTTTGAGGGCGGTGGAGGACCCCACGGGGATGATTTCGCCGTTTTCGAGCACGCGCAGCAGCTTGACTTGCATGGCCAGGGGCAGTTCGCCTATCTCGTCGAGGAAGATGGTGCCGCCGTCGGCCTCTTCGAAGTAGCCTTTGCGGTTTTTGTCGGCCCCGGTGAAGGCGCCTTTCACGTGGCCGAAGAGTTCGCTCTCGATGGTGCCTTCGGGTATGGCCCCGCAGTTGACGGATATGAGGCCGCGCCCTTGCTTGGTGTGTTTGCGGAGGCTGTTTTCGTGGATGATGCGCGAGAAGACGTCTTTGCCGACGCCGCTCTCGCCGGTGATGAGGATGCTGAGGTCTGTGGGGGCCACCTGGATGGCTTTGTTGATGGCAAGCAGCAGTTTGGGGTCGTTGCCGATGATGCCGTAGCGTTGTTTGATAGTTTGGATGTCCACGTAAGTATGTTTATTTGTTGATGATTGTTGTTTGTTTTGTGGGGTTAGACGATTACTCTGTTCAGTTGTTGGCAGACGGCTTGGCGCAATTGGGCCAGTTGTTTGCGCTGGGCCATGAGTATCAGGATGTCGTCGGGGTCGGTGCAGGAGCGCAGCTCGAAAGCGTTCTTTTCAAGTTGCTGGTCCAGTTTCTTCTGTTTGAAGGAGAGGATGGTTTCCTCCGTTTCGCGGCGCAGATGGGTGAGGAGTGAGGGGACGCTGACGTTTTTACGCTCCATCCACAGGGGGCTGATGCTGTAGGGGTTGAGCATGAGGGTGAGGGCTGTGTTGCGCAGGGTGCTGTCGGCGCTCATGGCAAAGTAGTTGGCGTCGGGCAAGGGAGTGCCTTGCTGGACGGCGTCGCGGTAGAGGTTGAAGATTTGCTGGTAGACGGGATTGTTGAAGGTGAGTTCGTTGGAGGTAATCTCGTCGACGATGATTTCGGCCACACGCAGGGCAATGGTGCAAGGGTTTCCGGCATCGTCCACAGCATCCTGCTGCACTTCGCGCTCGCCGTGGTTGATGAGTAGGCGCACCAGCTGCCGCTCCTGTGCTTCGGCGTTGTTGCTGGCGGATTGTGGCGGGGGCTGCGGGCTGGGCTGCGGCGCCGGGGTCGGTTCGTCGGGCAAGGGTGCGGGTTCGGCCACTTCTGGCGGTATGGGGGTGGTGGCTGCGTTTCGGCGCTGCTCTTCTTTCCAAGCTTTCTGGGCGTTGCTGGCCAGGGTCTTGGCCAGTTCCTGGGTCAGTATGTTTTCCGACACGTTGAGTCGGAATGCGGTCTGCTTGACATATTCCTGCCGCTCAATCATGTCGGGCACCAGGGCGATGGTGCGTACCATCTCTTTGAGCACTTCAGCTTTGCGGATAGGGTCGTTCTGCACGTCTTCGAGCAGCACGCGGGTCTTGAAGTTGACAAAGTTCTCCTCGTGGTCGCGCAGGTATTCCTGCAGTTGGGTCGAGCCGTATTTTTGGGCATAGCTGTCGGGGTCTTCGCCGTCGGGGAAGAGGACCACACGCACGTGCATGCCCTCTTCAAACAGCAGCCCCACGGCCCGCAGGGCGGCTTTGATGCCCGCGGCGTCGCCGTCGTAGAGCACGGTGACGTTGGGGGTATAGCGCTTGATGAGCCGTATCTGCTCCACTGTCAGCGAGGTGCCGCATGAGGCCACGGTGTTGCACACGCCAGACTGGTGCATCGACACCACGTCCACGTTGCCTTCCACCAGATAGCATTTGTCGGCGCGGCTGATGGCGTTGCGCGCCTGAAAGAGGCCGTAGAGGGTGTGGCTCTTGTCGTAAATGTCCGAGTCGGGCGAGTTGACATACTTGGCCACCTGCTTCTCCTTCGAGAGGGTGCGGCCGCTGAATCCCAGCACTCGTCCCGAAATGCTGTAGATGGGGAACATCACGCGGCCTTTGAAGCGGTCGAAACAGCGGCCTTCTTCCTTGAAGATGGTGAGGCCTGTCTTTTCCAGCACCGCGTCGGAATAGCCGTTTTGGCGGGCATGTTTGGTGAAGTTGTCCCACTCGTCCAGGCAATAACCGAGCCCGAAGGACTTGATTATCTCGTCACTCATGCCCCGCTGGTGGAAATAACTGAGCCCCACAGCACGGCCCATCTCATTGTTGTAGAGCAGGTCGGCGAAGTACTTTTGGGCAAACTCGCTCACGTGGAACAGGCCGTCGCGCTCTGTCTGTTTCTCTTTCTGCTCCTCGGTGAGTTTCTCCTCCTCAATGGTGATGTGGTATTTCTCTGCCAGCCAGCGCAGCGCTTCGGGGTAGGTGTAGTGTTCGTGGTCCATCAGGAAGCCCACAGCATTGCCCGACTTGCCGCAGCCGAAGCATTTGAAAATGCCCTTCGACGGCGACACGTAGAACGAGGGAGTCTTCTCGTTGTGGAACGGGCAGCACCCTATGTGGTTGGCCCCGCGCTTTTTCAACGAGACAAACTCACCTATCACCTCCTCGATGCGGGTGGCGTCCATGATGCGGTCTATGGTATCTTTGTTGATCATTCGGCGTGCAAAGATACGAAAAAAATCCCATTCACTCGACAATAATCTTCCGGGTCGAGGAGGATAGGGGGGTGGTGAGGGTGACGAAATAGATGCCCGCGGGGCTGTCGGCAAGGGATATGGGGGATTCGATAGATGTGCTTTGGCATACGGTGCGCCCATGGGCATCGCGGACGGTGACGAGTGTCGGCCCGGCAGAGAGTCCGTTGGGAATGACCATGAAACTGCCCCTGACGGGATTTGGACTCACCGTGAAGCCAGCCGTCTCTTCAGGATTGCCTATGCCGGACGGATGGGTGGTGAAAGTGACGAGGTTGGACCAGTGCTCGCTGTAGAAACCCGCTCCGCACATAGAGCGGACATACACGTCGTACTCTTTTGGGCATTCCAGCCCCGTGAGGACGTAGGGGTGACGGTCGACAGAAACCGTGGTGCCGGTTCCGTTGATGAACCCGTGTTCGCCGTAGGTAATCTCCCAGCTCTCGACTGTGTCAGGACTCTGCCAGTCCAGCTCCACGCTGTTGCTGCGCAGGTTGAGGATGGTGAGGTTGGTGGCATCGGGGCAGGTGAGTGTGGTGAAGCTGACCGTGTCGCTCCACCGTCCGGGGGTTGTCATCCCGTTGCAGGTGGCATGGACGGATGCCTTATACAGCACCCCGTGCAGCAGGGTGGTGAAAGTGTAGTGGTCATCAGCAGTGATGATGGTGGTGTCGAACACCGTGTTGAAGAGGTGCAGATGGAAGAGGTGCAGGTCTTCGTCCAAATCCCACTGTAGGGTCACTTCCTCCGGGGCGAGGTCGGCCACCGTCAAGTTCTGCGGCGGGGGACAGGCGCTCGGCTCTATTCGGAACAGCCCGTAGACCCAAATTTGTGGTGCATCAGGCGGGCAGAGGGTACGCACGCGGTACAGATAGTGCACCCCGGGCGTAAGTTCCCTCAGTGTCACTGCCGTGTCGGTAGTGAAGATGGGGTCGTTCCAGTGCGGCTGGGCATAGGGGCGGTAGTTCAGCTCATAGTTGCCCACAGTGGTGGGGCGCCAACTCACGGTGGCACGCTCGTAGCGCAAAAAAGGCGGCAGTAGCTCGGTCCCCGAACAGGCGCAATCCGGGCAGAAGTCGAACAGTGCCTGACTCCTGAACGCCATTATGTTGCGGTTGCCCACATAGCGGTGCAACGCCTCCGTCGAGGCAGGTTCGATGGGAGTCTCGCCGCGCACCTCGACAATCGAGTTCTGTGTTGTCGCTTCCACCAGGTTCCTTATGGGTTTGACCGTATTGTTGTTGCTCGCAATGGCCAGAACCAGAGTGTGGTTTCCGTCGTAGGCGAAGGGTGCGTCGAATATTATTTTGTGCCATCCATCCCCTTGCGGCAGCGGTCCGGCATAGACGATGCTCAGTCCGGCGGGGTCGACAAAATCACTCGCGTTGGCAAAGGACTGCTTGTTCGTATGGCCTATATAGACGATATAGTCATTCCGGTCTGTGTCGGCACAGTTGAGCCTGTAGTTGAGGTTCACGGCCGAGAGGGTGCCGGGCCCGGAGAACAGGGCAGAGGGGAACAACTGCTGCGAATAGGAATAGCGGTCCAGCTGCGAGACCGGCACCACGTTGGACAGCTGGTCCTCCGTCGAGGCCGCCGTTACCGTGTCGCAGCGCAGACTGTCGCACAGCAGGGTGGAGAACAGCAATGGGGCCGACATCTCCGACAGCTCGCCCGTCTCGCACACCAGCGCCACCCGAACCGAGTACTGCGTGGCTCGCGACAGCCCCGTCAGCGTCAGTTGGGGCCCCAAGGTGGTGTCAGTCCGTGCAATGCTGTCAGGACCCATCCACGTCGCCACATATTGCGACGTGGGGTATCCAACCCACGAGATTTCGGCCACACTGTCCGTCGTCTGGTCCAGATGCAGACCGTAGGGTCTCGGACACGGGTCGGGGGTTATCTGCACGTCGTCAAGGCTGAGCTGCATATCCAGGGTATTGTTAGACAGTGCAAACGCAAGCCTGTGGACACCCGTCGCCGTGTCGAGCGAGAGGGTGAAGGTCTGCCAGTTCGAGTCCAGTGATAGCTCCGCCAGCAGATAGCGCGATTCGTCCCAGCAGGAGCTTCCAAAAGTGTTGTCCAACACTGGCAACTCGGCTGCATCGGCCATATAGACGCGTACCTTGTATAAGTGAGGCCAGTTCCGCGACGTCACCGCCTTGGCCCGGAACGAAACGTTGTATCTGGGAGGGGGCAACGTGCTGGTGTTGTCCCACTGTCCGAAGTCCACATCGCGGAACAGGACGGCATTTGTAATCAACTGGCCATGAGGGTAGAAGTATCTATCATTATTCATGTCAGTGCGTATGCCAATCTCATAGCCATGGTCGGCCGTCGGGCTGTCTAACAATGAATAGTTCCAAGCGTAAAAGCCGGCGCTCATCGACATCCATTGGCCGGCCTCCACCGTGTCCTCAAAGTTGCAGACATAAGGAATACTGGCGGGAGGAGTGAGGGTGAAGAAACTGCACCCTTGCAATGACCATCCCGACGTGTCGGTTGGCGCCGACGGGTTGCCCGACCCGCACAGGCTGCGGACGTGGAACTCATACTCCTCGTCCGGTGCCAGCCCTGTCAGCATATACGGGTGGGTGCTTACTATGATAGTCGTGTCAATCTCTTCGCCGCGCCGCCCATAGGCTATCTGCCACTGCGTCGCCTCGCCTCGCTCGCGCCAGTCCAGCAGGGCCTGAGTGGTGCCGTTGGCACTCACGCTCAGCCGGTCGGGTCGCAAACAGACGGGCAACATGTCGAGTTCTATATACTTCAGATACAATGGATAGTGGTCTCCGCCAATTCCTCTGAAAGTAATATAGCGCCCATTGCCCGCATAGTTGGCAAAACTCACCTCATAGGGAGAGGGTTCGTAACTGAGCTGTAGTGTGTCAATGGGGGTAAAATTGGCTGCGGAGGCTGGGTCTGAACTCACACCCACCTCCAGCCCTACCGTGGGAATCACCTCGGCGGGAGTGGAATACTCATGCTGGGTCCACGCGGTCAACCGGGCTTGCAGATACTGCGCACGGTTTAGTGCCGTAAGCCGGGGGGCCGAGGCCATCTCACCGTTACCGCTATGGCCCAGATATAGCCCCATGACTGTGTCGCCGCTGGGCGTTGGCACCATGCGGGTAGTCAGCTGATTGGAAAAGGACACGTTTTTAGTCCAGCATGGTATCGGTCCGGCTCCGCCTGAGAGGGTGTAGGGCGTGTTAATCTCCTGGCTCCAGGGCAAGGTGGCGATGTCGGCACACTGCGTTGTGATTGAAATGGGGTTCGACCACTCCGACGTGTCGCCGCTGCTGCAGAAGGCGCGCACATACACATCGTGTCTGCGGCCAAACATCATTCCCCCTATTGTGGCGCGGTTGGTCGTGACAAAAACGGACGACCCCTCGCCGTGGGCAAAACCGCTCAGTCCATATTCCACCTCATAGGTCATGGCATCCGGCTCCGGGCGCCACTTGATGAGGGCGGTCTGCGCGGTCACCGCCGAGTCCAGCACATGGCTGGGCATTGTGCATGAAGAGGTATAATCCACCTTCAGGTTGTCAACCGAAGCTCCGGTGCTGTTTCCAAAAGCCATGCGAGTCAGATATATCAGGCCTGACGAGAAGGGTGCGTCGGTCAGACTGACCGAAAACGCCTCCCAAGTGCTGTCCGTCGTATTCAGCACCGTGTCAATCGGGTGGAACACCGTGGCGTCACTGTCAGTCACACCGATTACAAACCCGTGGCCCCGCGATATGCCCGTTATGGTCAGACTGTTCAGGTCGGCCGGCATTTCCGGCAGGGTATAATAGCGCTGGGGGTTTATATTAGTGATGCTGAGGCTCCTGTAGGCCAATATATTCCCCCCTACGGGGATGGCCCGCCAGCAGGTGTAGTTAAATCTTTCGAAGTCTTCCTCCCAGGGCAGCTGCGACACTGGGAGGCAGGGCGTGTGGACTGTCACTTTGTTCGGCGTTGAGGATCGGCTGGTGTCGCACAAAGGGTTGACCCGTATGGAGTAGGAGGTTCCCGGAGCCAGGTCGTGGAGGGTGTAGGTGCTGCCTCTGTAGGCCGAGTCCACCATCACCCACGGACCGGAGGAATAAACATACTCTTCGCGCAGATAGATATTCCACAGACTGTCCGAGCCCTCACACGCACCCCATTCAATCGTCGCGTCGTACTCATTCTGATTCTTCAATACAACCAAAGGCTCTGGGCACGATGCATAAGTGAACATTGTCCGTAGGGTGAAATCATCGGATAGAAGGTTGGTCGAAGAGTCTGGCGCGGCGCCGCACACTGTGGTCACCGTCACCCGGTGCGACGTGTTCATCAGGGGCAGATTGCTCAGGATGGCACTTTTCCTGTTGGTCACCAGCTCGGTCACAGGCGTCGTCTGGCCGCTTTCATAGACCCTCACGACGAAGGTCGTGCTGTCGGTTGCCGTATTCTCGTTTGGCCAATAGTCCCATTCCGCAAACGTGGCCCCGTAGCCGATTTTGGTGCTCCTGAAATTGTAGACCACCCCGCATGTCGGCACACGGTCCACTACCACGCCGTAGATATACAAATACTGGAGCGAAGCCAGCTGCGCCCTGATTGCCAGCTGCTCGCCCGGCATCAAGGAGCTGAGTGGCACGATAGTGTCGTTTCCATAATAGTTCATGGGCAACATCTGTATGGTTCTGAACGTGGAGGTGTCTGTCGGGTCCGTCATGGCTCCCACCTCCGCCCCCCTTGCCGCCAAGGTCATGGAGGAGTATAACTTGATGTGCAGATAAAGCTGGTCCCCGTTCAGCAGCGAGTCGGCCAGCGGCGGAAGGATGACGTACTGCGTCCCTGTTCCGTTGGGTGTGATTCTGACAATGGTGTCGGGGTAATTCACATATAGATGGATGTTCCCCGCACTGCGTGATGGGCTGTTGTTCATCCTGCCCCAACAGGGTACGAAATTCACAGTGTCGTAGAAGGATGTGAGATTACAGTGGTCGAGCCTCTCGATATAGGGAAGCGTGTTTACCACACAACTGTCTGGGCCGTCGGGCTGTGCCAGCGGGGCCGCAGCCGTGGCCTGCGCGACAGGCATACCTAATCCCGTAAAGATTACGCAGAGTGCTATTGTTTTGATTAATAGTTTGTTGTTCATGGTATAAGGTGGTTTTTAATGTCCTTTTAATTAGACAAAAATACATTTTTTTTTACGACTATTGCGAAAAAAAAACACAACCGGATGTTTTTTTAACGATTCAGCCCGCTTTGGCCAGCCGTACTCTGGCTTCTTGCGCCGCGTTTGTGTCTCCCGGCCCCTTGCGTAGCAAGGGGCCGGGCAATGAAATGAGATTCGCTCACTCTTCGCTCGGTTGTCGCCATTTGAATTACATTTGTCCGTCATTTCGTCGGTCGCGGTGGGACATTTGTTTGCCCGGCGGCTGCCCGTATGGGGACGGAGGAGCGGGGGTAGGGCGTTGCGGCAAT
>Ga0247611_10008680_pt1 | contig 12451 bp, 23 predicted proteins | sample 177DNAGHGhighgp2_FD_192422 | JGI IMG/M metagenome (GOLD analysis project Ga0247611, IMG submission 192422) | Sheep rumen microbial communities from Palmerston North, Manawatu-Wanganui, New Zealand - 1770 DNA GHGhigh gp2 | ecosystem: Host-associated > Mammals > Digestive system > Stomach > Rumen... | reverse complement strand
TAGCAGCATCTTCCTCTAGACCATACTCTTTAATTAAATCCTAGATAGAAGATTTTAAATCAGTTCTAGATATCTATCCCTATTCATATTGTTTATTTAAATTATCAATAGAATCATATAATTCTTTATTTTTTTCTATCTATTCTTGTTTAGCATTTGCATCATCAATAATTTGGGCTTGCTATTTAAGTCGAGCCTAATGCTAACCATTAATCGCATTAACAACCAGTCCTATTGCGGCGGCCGCAGCAGTAATACCAATTATCCAAGGACCCATAGCTGCCACTGTGCCCTCTGAAGCAAGTTTTAAATCAACTAAAGCGTTTTTAAAAAGAGAAATTCCATTTATTACCATAGGAATAGACATTCCCAAACCAGTAATAGTTTGAGTAAATTTCTCTGCTGAAGAAATATCGTCGTTAGTCCAAATGCTACCTAAATTTTGTAATTGGGTTGTTGCTTGTACTACTTGCATCATTCCGCTTGCAAGATTTACATAGCCTTGATACCTCTGCTCTTGTTCTTGTAAATCAAAACCAGCTTGTATAGCTCCTTTATTACCATCTTTGCCACCTAAAATGTCTACTTGAGCATGAGCTTTATTTAATTCTTCTTGAGTTTTTTTATATTCTTCTGGTTTGTCCTTTAACGTTTCTAATTTTTTTTCAAGAGATTTTATATATTCAGTGTAACTATTAAGGGCTTGATTTATAATTGTTCTTATTTCATTAGCTTCTGTTTTTAATTGATCTTTTCCTAAGTTACCCCAGTTAATTTTAAGTTTGTCATTAAGAGCAGCTATAGACGCATCAACTTTTGTAGTCATCTAACTTATGCCTTGATTTATTTCTGGATCAATCTTAGCTAAAGACTCTTTAAAACCAGTGAGCTGATTTATAGCATTACTAGCATAACCTTTAATGTTCTTCCGTAATTCTTTTTTATTATTTCCAGTAGTTGCCTCAACATAATTTTGACCCATTTGATTTTTAAGTTGCTTAAAGCTATCACTAGACACGGCAGTTTCTATTGCTTTTTTTACTCCAAGAAGCCTTTGTCTCATTTGTTCTATTGAGTCGCTATTTATTTCTGCAACTACATCATCAAATGTATTAGTTTCTATACCAATTGCTTTTAATTCATCTTGTAAAATCTTAAATTTTCCATTTAAAATATCTACTGTTGATGCAGCTTCTTGATAAGCATCTATATTATCCTGCATTTTTTGGTAAGTTTCATTATCAACTTGACCATTTAAATTTAATAGCTGCCTTTCCATCTGCAAGACTCGATCAGTAGTATCATTACCAGTACCATCTTTTTGTGCAGTTTCTAATAATTGTATTTTTGATTGAACGTCTGCAATTTGAAGTTTAGCTGCCTGAGCATTTCTAGCGGTTGTAGCTAGTCCTTTTGCAATCTGTCCTGAGAACACTTGCATACCAATAGCGCCTAATGATTTTAATACGGCACCTCCGCCGCCAATAGAATCAATAGCAGATGCGCCAAGTGTTGCTATCTAGCTAAGTCCATCAATAAGTGGATTTAACCCCTATGGATTAATTAAAGAATCATAAACGTCCTATACAGAGGCTTTTAAGTTGTTTAAATGTGCGGCGGTGCTTTCCATGTAAATATCTTGCTGTTTCTGTAATGTACCAGCCGCAGTTTGTGCAACGTGTAAAGACTCATTATATTTTTCAAAATTATCGAATAATGCAATTAAATTTGAATACTGTCTTTGACCAGCCATTGTCTGAGCTAAAGACACTTGCTGTTCACGAGTTAGGGTTTGCCACCTATTTCCAATATCTTCCATAACAGAACCCATATCTCGTAAGTTACCAGACGCGTCAAGAACATTAAATCCTAACTCTGCCATTTTGCCAGAGTAGTTACCTAATGTAACTCCGTCCTCATCAATACCAGCTTTAATATCACTGATACGCGCATAAATAGTTCTTAAAGCTGTACCGACTGTTTCAGGAGCCTGTCTAGTAACAGAAATAATTGTTGATAATTGGGCGGCAAGCTGATCCTCACCAACACCCATAGCGGCGGCCGCACTTGCGACCTTACTCATACCAGTTGAAAGTTCTTCAAGGTCTGATGCTGTGGTTGCCGCAACCGCAGCTAATCTATCTATATAAAGTTCAGCCTAATTAGCATTTACCTTATAACCATTCCAAACAGCAGTTAATTCTTCAGAAACCGCGTCTGTGGATTGGCCAGTAACGTTGGCTGTTTTTAACGTAATTTCAGTTCTTTTCTATATTTCTTCATCTGATAGACCCTGTTGAGCATAAATAAGAGCTGCATTAGTATAATCTGTTGTAGATTTACCTAAATTTTTAGCAGCATTATTTGCTGTTTCCGCAAATCTAGCCATCTCATCTGCGGATTTACCAGTAACGATTCTAATATCATTAAGAGATCTATCTAATGATTTTGCATATCCCCAAGCTTGCTATATGCCACGAGATAATGCATTTACCGCACCAGAAGAAATATTCCATTTAATAGTATTACCAAGAGTCTGCCCCATTTTATCTAAAAGCTTATGACTCTCTTTTAAATTAGAATTTGTTCTAAAGATACTTGTTGAAACACCTCTAAAAGCTGCCTAACCTTTTGCTCCAGCCTGGCTAAAAGCAGAATATAACGAATTCATATCTTTAATAGATGAATTTCCGTTATTTTGAAGTATTTTAAAAAATTCTGTCGTATTTACAGTATTTAACTTAGGATTAAATGCCTTAAGTAAAGCCTCTTCAACATTACCAGCTTCTTTTTTTATGTTTTGTAATGCCTGGGCCATTTTGCCAGTTTCTACTTCAGGCTTAATGTTAACAAACTAACCCTGAGTCATTTTTTGTAATTCTAATAAAGCTTTTCTTGCTGGCTATATACCAGAAGTATTAGTTTTAAATCCAATCTAATATTGAATTCTATTATTAGCCATATCCTTTTGTCTCTCCTTTTTTCAAAGTATAAAACAAAAACTACTGATATATAACATTATTATATTTTTATATATCAGTAGTTTATCAAAACATTTTAAACTCGTTCATAACCAACTTGAAGAATATCTTTAATTTTACTTTCATCTAACTCTCCGACAAGAGGTATAACAGTTACCTATAATTTATGAATAGGATCTAAATTTAAAACTTTTAAGGAGGTTCCGTCTGTTGATGGACTGACCTAAATAAGATTAGAGTACGCACTATCTTGTCTGCCCATATAAAAAGGACAAAATTGAATTTGAGTACCTGCTCTGTGTAAAATACCCATTCCACTTGAACGAAGTCTTCCACCGCTCATAATTATTAACCAAATCCATCGGTTATATCCACCAGTTGCGGTTGGTGTAATTGTTAAAAAATAATTAGTTGTTGTAGTGTCACTACTAGTATCTGCGGGATTTACCTAAACAACATAACTTTTATTTTTACTGTTTAATGCGGTAATAGCACTATCTAAAGCTTCTGTACTATTAACTAAATTTCTAACAATATCTTTTACCATAATATCGCTAGCTTCACCGGTGCCTTTTTCATATGTAACTTCATCACTTAGTCCCTAAGATGAGGTATTTAAATTCTGCACCGCCGCAGTTAATGTCTAAATATTATCCTATAATTTTCCAAGTTTTTCACTAAAATATTTAGCAGGTGAAAAAGGATATATTCCTTCGGCATCTTCAGAAGTCATTTGTTTATAATAATATAAAGGATGATTCTTGCTAAAGGTCATATAATATGTTCTTCCATTGGTATCCGCCGATGTTGAAATTGCAAGACCAATATACATATATATATAATCATTTTCCTACTCTGGGATAGTTTGTGTCCACCAGGTATCTGCTAAATAATATAATCCATTATCTCTATTATATGTAAAAACAAGATATACGGGTTTATTTATTTTTAATCCGCCCTCTTGTGCTATATAAGAACTGTATCTAAAATCAACAATCGCACACTATTTATGTAAAGCAAATTTATTTAATGCTTTTGTTGTAATATTTTCTGATGAAATTGAGCTTCCATTCTTTGTTCCACCTAAATAAAAATAACAAGCTTGCGGATTTGGAATTCCATCTGACAGTTTTTGTTTTATAGTCCCAGTTCCATATCCTGTTGTTATACTTTTATAATAGGCTCTTTGTGGAGTGGTTGATGTGTCTATATTTATAATAAAAACAATTTGATTATCATAAAAACGAGTTTTAGTTACTGGAGTCAGTTTTTCTAATAATCTTAAATTTTGAAACACTTATTTTAAACCTCCTTTAAAACTATTATAATGAGTGCTTGTAGCATTCATGCCTTGCTGGGAAACCCTCACTTGTAAAAAGAATTGCAGCATGTTCTATATTTTCAGAAACAGCGGCCGCCGCAAGGATTTCATGGAATTTAGCCTCAGCTTTAAGCATAGCTTTATCGGCGTCTTCATCATAAAGCCAATAAACATTATGTTCAAATTCTTCAGCCTGATTCTTTTTAATTTCAACAACATAATTTTGATACATAATAATCCTCCTACTTATTATTGCTGTGCGCTTGTAATTATATTAAGCGCATCAACAAGAGAAACTTCAGTGCAATTCATACCGGGAACAACACTTGTCTTATGCGGGATCGCCGCTGTACTTAAATATACTGCACCATCAAGAATAAAATATTCGTTCTTTTCGATATTCTTTGGTGCTACCAATGTGTTTTTAACTAATGTCCAAGTTTGAACTATTGCGTCATTTTGTTCTATCCACTCAGACCTTAATACATAATTATCAGGGGTCGTTGGCGGATCCGTGTATATAACAGGAAGATATCCTAAGTCAATCAACATTTCGCCTGACGGATTATATACGACAGCATCATCAAGTATAATTTTGTTCGGCGCATATTGAAGATTGTCATTGATTAGTTTTGCATATTTCATTTGTTAATTCACTCCATTATTATTTAACAAGCTCTTATATCATTCACATATAGTTTAAAATCAAATGATATATCCCAAGTGTCTCCTTTCCATGGGACCGCCAATAAAAATTGACTATACCTTATATCTTTAGTTTTTGTCGATATATTGGATATTCGATTAATCTCTTTATTTACGTCGATATCACTTAAGTAACCAATAATACAACTATCAGTACTATCAGTATAGTAACCTATGTAGAAAAATACTTTATCTACTGCTGGAGAACCAGAAACAACAACATAGTTTCTTATCAACATTTTATATTCATACCCATTTTGTAAAAGAGGACCATTTTCCTGTCTCATCATCAAAGAACCATTACCCAATGATGTCCCAGAATAAATATCTGCATGAACCCATCCGTCATCTAAATTAGTAATTGTGCAAGTCCCATTTCTTAAATTTGAGACAGATTGGTATACACCATCATTAATTGGATATGTTGGATTTTCAATCTTTACTTTTATTTTTCCAGATGCAGTCCATGTTTTATTTACCTTAGTATATATAAAAATATATTTCCCAAATTCTGCTTTAAATTTTAAAGTGTATGGGCCAGTACCTGATGGAATTGACTTTTCTGCGCTCGATATAATTTGAACTGTAACACCGCCATCGTGAACGCCAATGCGATCATCTATCAATTTTAAATCTGTTATACCTATATATGTACTATCCCATAGATTAGTATTACGTTCAACTGTTACAGTTACATATCCATCTCTTTCAATAACAGTTGAAACAAGCCCACGAACATTTCCATTATTTGCTTGGATTTTAAATATTTCTGTTCCATTTTTATCAACAAAAGAATAGTATCCATACATTCTACACGGCCTAAAATTAATATCTAATGTTTCAAAAGATGATGAGTTTACCATTCCTCTTCTTCGTAATAAATTCATTAGCTCACGCTCCAAGTAATCGCCAGACCATATCCTTCATAAACATTGATTTCATATACCATATTAGCCTCGACGGTAAAATCATCTGGCATTGTGATCCCAGAAAGTGAGAGAGTAGTAGCAGGTGCACCGCTTGTAAATCTAAAACCAAAAGGTCCGCCTGTCACTGGGCATGTAATAGTTAACGTAGACATCTCTGGCCATATATAAAAATAATTTTCTTCAAGGGCGACCGTTGTATCTGAAGCTGTCATGTTTTTAATCTGCGGATAATCGTCTGCGATTAAATATAATTCATTCTCATTTACTAGATCCGCGGCAATCATTGCGTCATATACAGCCTGATCACTTACTTTATTAATAACAAGATTAGAAACATTTGTTGTTGTTGGCATCTTAATCACCCCTTCTTACATATTTTGTATTTTCATCAAAAACGACAGTCAAATCTGTTTGTTATGCCATTTAAGTGGTTCTATAATTCGACTAAAAAGTATTGCATGGTGTTACCTCCTTTAGGCAGTAATTAGCGTACCATCTGCATACTGGGTCTCGTAGATAGAGCCCTCAATTGGCAGGATGGTCATAGTGCCGCTGTCTATGAGCGTCTTCCATTTGCTGTCGGCTTGATAGTTGGCAAGCTGAGCCTGCGGAACGTAAAGCGTACCAGTCAGTCCATTATAGCCGTTAAAAGGTGTATTAACGAACGGGTTTGACGGTGTGGCGTTGGCGATGTTGACAACTTTTGCTGTATTCCGTAGGACTAAAGTTGTTAGCTTGTTGTCGTTTTGAAAACAATTGTTCCCAATAACGTCACCGTATATATCTACAGTTTCAAGATTTGGATTCCTCTAAAACTGCCTCTGTACCCACGCTGTTTGAAAATTTGGCATACATATGAATACGAGATTAGGGCACCCAGTCATATTTAAACACGGTTTTTGACTCAAATTTCCGACTTGATGGTTAGTATATGAACGATGTGGCCTGTCATTCCAAAAACTTGCGGTTGCGGAGGCAAAAATGTTCGTTGGTGTTACGCTTACTATATCTCCAGTAGGGCCTGCTTTTGAATATTCGCAGATTTTCAATGGAATACCGCCTCCGCCGTATCCTATATCTACTCCTCGAATTTTTGTTTTACCTAAATACAAAGATATTTTAAACACCTCCTTACGATGTTATATCAGCACTTGTCCATGATTTTATTGTTATAGTTGGGATATGTTTATCTATAAGAGCATTTAATGCAGTTTTATCTGCCGCAGACATTAATCCATCTGTTGTAGTAGTTGCAACAGCCGTTGTTGCAATAACCACCCATGGTTGCCATGTGCCAGAGTTCATACCCCTTCGACAAATATAATTTGATGCATTAACAAAAGCTATTTGTGTTTTATTATTAGCATTAGTGGTATAAGTTACAACAAACTAACTCGCACTTGAAGAAATAACACCTTCTTTATATGGGGTATTTAATGTACTTGTATTTGTCCGACACATTGTCATCGCATTCGTGCGGCCTTCTAAATTTAAATCAGTAGAATAATTAGCAAATGATGTTGCAATATTAATTTGCTCCCACGCAGTCCATGTTCCATTGTTTTTTGCACGTCTAAAAGTATATTTTGCAGCATTTGAAAATGCAAATTGTGATTGAAAATTTGCGGTTGTTGCATATGTAATGCACACTCCCGCAACATATGCTTCAGCTAGACCTTCTGAATATGGCGTGTTTAATGTGCTTGCATTATATTTACTGAATTTAACTCCATTTGGATTATATTCTTCATTTAAATCTGTTGCAATATTATCATTAATAAAATTATCAAGTTTTGTTTTATCAGCGGATGACATTAATCCTGCCAAAGTTTGAGTGGCTTCTTGATAATTTGCCATTGGCAAACTGGCTCCAATACAAGCTTGATTATTTAAATAAATTCCATAAACACTTTGCACCGTCGCCGCTAAATTAAACTATTGAACCGTAAACAAAAGCCCATTTGAATCAGTGCCGGCAAAAATTAAAAATTTTTCATATTCAGCTTCACTATTTAATGTAGCTCCATATACAGTAGAACCACGTAAAATTGATGTGGCCACTTTTAAAAAAGGATTCTATGTAACTTGCTATCCTTTTTCATAGACTGTATAATCATAAACATCAACCTAACCAAAATTTGGATAGGTTGATGTTCCAGTTTTGTTAAAAACAATTTTAATCTAAGGTACAAATTTATCTATCTCAGTCTTAGTATAAAATTTAGACTTTATTTTTGACCATAAATAATTTAATCCATTTGTATCTAAATAACTCATTTTATCACCTCTTTATTAAGAAGCGACTATTGTATCAATTTCAGCATTTGTAATAGTAACAATGTTATTTTGCACTATACTAAAATCACTTGCCGCATAAGCAGAGCCTTTATCACTTATACAGAAAATCATATCTCCCGCTTCGCAGGTCTGACCCACATATGTTCCTGCGGTAGAAACAACCCAATAATATCCCTTTTTATAAGTGCTTAATCCAGATATATCTGCCTCTTTAGTAACGGTTCCCTGGAATGTTGCAGTTCCAACTTGAGCATTACTAATTGCTGTAGCAACAAAAGCAGTGGTTGCGATTTGTGTAGTATTAGTACCCGCCGCCGCAGTTGGAGCCTTTGGAGTTCCTGTAAAAGTTGGTCCAGCAAGTTTTGCATAAGCTGTAAGAGACTGATGTTGTGTTAAATACCCCTGTCCCATAACAAAAGCTGTAGTAGCAATTTGTGTAGTATTAGTATTCTTAGCGGCAGTCGGCGCAGTAGGAGTTCCAGTCAATTCCGGAGAAGCTAATGGTGCTTTTGCATTTAAAGCTGCATTAATAACTTTATTTTGTACTGGATTGGTTGAAGAATTAGACAGAGAACTGTCTACTGTTATTTTTGTAGCACCCGTCGCTATACCAGCTAGTTTGGTTTTTTCAGCACTTGTAAAATTACTATCAGTATGAACATAATTTGCATCTGATACAAAATCACTGTCATTTGTAAGTTGGCTTGTTTTTGTTGGAATATCAGATAATCTAACAACTCTTTCCCAAGAATTCCATGTTCCATTTGTTTTACCACGTCTAAAGGTATATCGAGAAGCGTTTGAAATAGCAAACTGTGTTTGAGCGTTAGCTGTTGATGCATATGTAATACATAAACCGCCTGGATAATCCGGTGAAAGACCCTCTTTAAATGGAGTATTTAAAGTATTTGTATCATATTTACTAAACTTAACACCATTTAAAACATATTCATCATTTAAATCAGTTGCCATTTCATCTATAACAATAGAATCCACACCATCAAGTAAAGCAGCAATTTCCGCAGCCACGGTATTATTAGTATCATAATTAATATCTGCCGCAGTTAATGTCACCGCACCAGTTTTTGTATTAACTGAAGAAACACCAGTTACTAAATTTGCTAATTTATTTTTTTCTGTTGTTGTATAATTATTATCAGTGTGAACGTAATTAGCATCTGATACAAAATTACCATCATTAGTAAGCTGGCTTAGTTTTGTTGGAATATCAAAAAGCTTAGGAATTAACTCCCAAGTCTGCCACGTTCCATTATTCATTCCTCTACGCGCAGTATACCTAGATGCATTTACAAAAACAACCTGAGTCCTGTAGTTTGCGCCAGTGCTATATGTAATACAAATACCTGCATTATAAGTCTCTGTTATTCCTTGTGTAAATGGAGTATTTAAAGTAGTTTGATTCCATCTTGATAATATAATTGTTCCTGTCGTGCCACCAATGTCATTTAAATCAGTTGCAATTTCATCTACAGTAGTAACTGGAGTACCTTTCATTAATTGATCAATCGCCGCCTCAATTGAGGTAGTTGCATTATAGTTAATATCCGCAGATGTTAACACAACTTCGCCTGTTTTTTCATTAACAGATACAACACCACTATCAATAGCCTGTATTGCCTGCGAAATTGCATTATCCACTTGGCCCTTCGTATATGCATTCGTGATCCCGTATCCAGATAATGTTGTAGATTTAGTAGCAAAAGTATTTTTTATTTTTTGCCAAAAGTACAATAGGCCTTCATTATCTAAGTACTTTCCCATTATTTTTTATTCTCCTTTTCTCTTGTTATTGTAATAATGCTTCAATTTCAGAGTTTGCTAATGATTCTAACCCCAAAGCTTCAAAACTTTTATCTTTTATCAATGTTACGCCATTAATTTTCGGTAAATTAATTAACTTTTCATAATCCTTTTCCGCAATACTATAGTAAGGATCTGGAATGGACATTGATATATCTTGATTAGTGTTATCTAATTTCATATTTATAGTTTTATTTATATTAGATTTATCAAGAGACATCTTTATTGTTAAAACTTTGTCCATAATTATATCACCTTTTTACATAAAATTTCTGTGATATCTGCGACGCAAATAGAAGTTGCCCAAACAATTCCATCACTCGTCTTTCCTTTTATTTGAATTTTTACCTCACCAGGCTTAAACATTAACGTATTTTTTTGAGTTAATTTCGTTGAAATTTTATTTTCTTCTATTACTAAATCTTCTTTCTATTTAGTTAAGACTATTGGACCTTGAGAAATACTCATATAAAGATTTCCATTAGAATTTTGAATTATATCTGAAGCATTCTCTAAAATGCAAGTTATTACAGGAGTGGTTCCTTGAATCATAATATTACCTCCTATTTAAAACTTTTGCATTAATTATTATTTTTTCTTCATATTGAATATAAAAATTCTAAAATATTGTTTAATTTAGCTTGACCTTTAAAATCTTATTTGATTTTTTTTAAAAAAAATAATATAATAATATTATAAAAAGAAAGGAAGTAAAAATATGAAGATATGCTATGTTAGTTATCGGTGTCCATATGGAAACGCATTTGAAGAAAATTTATGTGCATACACAATAGGCATGGAAGAAAATGACCCATGTCCTTTCATGCTTGAAAATTCAGAAGAAATTATTGATAAAATTATTCAAAAGGAGATAGATGATGAGAGACATTAATAGACTTGATGATTTCTACAACGCTTTAAAAGAAGTACATAAACAGCTTCCGGACTGGCGGTTTGGGCAATTTATAATGAATTTTATTAGTTGGTATTACCAAAAATATAAAAAAGATATATTTTATGTTGAAGAAAATGAAATGATTACATTATTTGACGAATTTATAAATGAAATAGGTGGTTATTAATGCTTAATAAAAACAATGAAAGAGAATTAGCATATATTGTATTAATTGATGACATTACTCCTATTGAAGGATATGATCGAGTTGAGCTTGCCCATGTTGGCGGCTGGACTGTTGTGGTTGGAAAGGGAGAATTCCATATGGGCGATCCTGCCATTTATTTTGAAATCGACTCTAAGTTACCTGAAGTAGAGCCTTTCACTAATATGGAGTTTCTTTCTAAGAAACACTATAAAATTAAAACTCAAAAAATGTGCAAGTCTATTTCTCAGGGTTTGTTGATGTCTGCCGCAAATTTTGGATGGACTATTGTTCCTCAATGGATTGGAGATAGAACATATCTTGATATTGTAGATAACGATGGTATTAAACATGGAGCAGATGATGAATCTCGTTTCTTAACTAAACAACTTGGTGTAACTTATGCAGAAGCAAGTGATAATAAACGAAAAGCAGCTTCTGTTGATAAATATAAAAGAATGGCTCAACGTCATGGGAAACTCTTTTCTAAACAGCCTTTCCGCTGGCTTATGAAACGCACTTGGGGTAAAAAAATTCTTTTTGTGCTTTTTGGACGTAAGAAAGATAAAAAAAATAACTGGCCTCAGTGGGTAAAAAAGACTGATGAAGAAAGAATAGAAAATTTACCATATCTTTTTAATGATAAGTCTGAATGGATTGCGACCGAGAAAATTGATGGAACTAGTACTACTTTTACAATAAAACGCGGCAGATGGCCTCATAAAGATGAATTTTATGTATGCTCAAGAAATGTAGTTTTTGACAAGCCAGATAAAGCTTGTTTTTATAATACTAATGTTTATACTGAAATGGCAGAAAAATATGATATTTATAATAAAATGAAAGATATGTTGAATCATTTTCCAGTTTGTGATTGGATTACTATCCAAGGAGAAACTTATGGAGATAGTATCCAAAAGCGTGGATACCACATGAATGAACACAATTTTATGGCCTTTAATTTCATCACTTCAACAGAAGGTAGGTGGAATTCTGAATATATGAAAGATCTTCTTGAGAAGTTATACGGAATTCCTTGTGTACCAATCCTAGATACTCATTATGTTTTACCAAATACTTTAAATGAACTTCGTGAATATGTAGATAGTGAAAAATCCGTCATTGATGGCGAGCTGAGAGAAGGGATTGTATTCCGTTCTCTTGATGGAACCCGCTCATTTAAATGTGTATCACCAACATATTTACTTAAATATCATCAGTAAAAATAAAAGAAAAACAAATAAAGATTATCTTTATTTGTTTTTTTTATTATTTTTTGTTATAATATATATAAAG
>Ga0247611_10008679_pt1 | contig 12452 bp, 11 predicted proteins | sample 177DNAGHGhighgp2_FD_192422 | JGI IMG/M metagenome (GOLD analysis project Ga0247611, IMG submission 192422) | Sheep rumen microbial communities from Palmerston North, Manawatu-Wanganui, New Zealand - 1770 DNA GHGhigh gp2 | ecosystem: Host-associated > Mammals > Digestive system > Stomach > Rumen... | reverse complement strand
TATTCCAAATTTATATAAAAGTGCAACATATATAACTGCTGTTAGTATCATTAAAACATAATTTGGTTTAAATTGTTCTTTATATTCTTTTATAGCACCTCTTGTAATAACTGGTTTCTCTTCAGGCAGTCTTTTATTCATCCAATTTACAAGCTCTCCTACAAAAAGTCCCAAAATTGAAACAATAATGTAGTATCCTATATTTACATCATTAAAATACATTTTTTAATCAATCCTTCCATTTATTATGTTTTGGAAAAGAATCTCTCATTTATCTTTATTGTTTTTTATCTTTTGCTTAACAAGGTTTTCTATCGGTCTTTTCCACGCTGTATACCAATAATCTTTTGAAGTGACCGGATTCACAAGAATGGTAAACATATTGCTTCTATTTCCACCTATAACGTCTGTAAAAATTTGGTCACCAACAACTCCAATGTTTTCTGGTGGTATATCAATTTCATTTTGTATTCTTTTAAATCCTTTTGTTGATGGTTTTTTTGCAAATGATTTGAATGGTATTTCTAATTTTTTAGCTACCATTTCAACTTTATCTTTTTTGTTAGTATTTGATAAAATATATAGTTTTACACCTTGTCCTTTCATTTCACTTGCCCATTGTATTACTTCATCTGATAAGTTTTTATAATAATCTATTAAAGTGTTATCTACATCAAGAATTAATGCCTTAATATTATTTTTCATTAAAAATTCAATACTTATATCTTGTACTTTTTCAAGATATGCATTTGGATAAATATTCATATTTTCCTCTCTTTTTTATTGATTTTGCATTAAGTGTTAATTTTAAATATCTTATCTTTAGCGAATAATAAATATTAAGCACAAAATTATTGCTCTAACTATCGTATTTTCAAATAAGCTATAATTTGATGCTTTTATTCCTAAAGCATTTAGTTTGTCATATTCTCTAATAATTTCATTAATTTGTATTTTATCAATTATATTTGTTTCTTCCATATATTCTTTTGCTAGAAATCTTGCTTTTATCATCGCATCATCTTCTAAATAGCCTCTTACAAAATAATATATAAAACCCAAAAAAATAAATATGCATAAAATTAGCATCTTATCTTTTAAAAGCTTTAATATACCTAGTAAAGCTAATATATAAAAGCAAAATAAATAAACACACGAAAATATATAATTAAATAGCAGTATCCTTTTATCTTGCACAGAATGAAGACACTCATGTGCTATAGTTTGTATGCGAGTAAAACTTTCTCTCATATTCGCTATTAGAATTTTATCCGAAACTGCTATATATAAACAATTATTAGCTTCTTTATCTTCTTGTATCTTTACCTTTTCATTATTTAATTTTTTTAAAATAGTTCTGCAAATTTCAGCATTTGCTGGAAACTTTTTAACTATATTATCTAGTTCTTTGTTTTTTTCTCCTATTTGCTTAATTTCTTTTATGTTTATTTTATAAATAATTCTAATAATAATTATGGCCATTATCAGCAAAAAAATCATAATAAAAAAATCCATATTAAAAATTCCTCCTACTATATGGTAAGAGTTCAAAAATCACTAAAAAATTTTTGAACTTTTGTACTCTTTAATTATTTAATTTTTTATAACGACCAAAAAAATATTATTTTTATTCTTATTCTTTTATATTAAATCTTTAACAGATTCTGCAATAATCTTATTAACATCACCTATTAAAATATTAAACTTAAGCTCTGCATCAAAGTATTTCTTTGCTTCCTCTTGTTCAATTAATTCTGCATAAATCTCTTGAACTTTTTTTATTTTTTCCTCATCATGTTTTCCATTTTGAAGCATTTCTATTTGTTCTTCATATCTTGCTTTTTCAAATTCATCTAGTTTCTTCTTTAATTCTAAGTTCAAATTAATTGCTTGTTTTGCCATTTTAAAATTAATATATTCCTCAGACTCTTTTATTTCCGAAGCTAATCTATTAGCTGTATCATATACTTGCATATTATAATCCTTTCTAAAGTTAATTTGGGGATAGGGCAAAAATTTACTTTGAATTTTTGTAAAGTGCATTTTTGTCCCTTCCCTAAACGCACTTTTAAGCATATGCTTGATTTTTTCTGTTAAATGGTATAAGTTTTGTTATATCGTTTCTAGATTTTTTAACTTTTCCAGCTTTAGCTTGTTCTATTTCTTTACGTTGTTTTTCTGCAATTGTTTCGCATATTGCCTTTTGATATATAAAATGAGTATCTTGTGCTATTTTATTCCAATTATACTCGTTTCTAACTTTTGATTTTGCTTTTTTTGTAACATTTGCACACAATTCTGGATTGTACAATAATTCAAGTATTGAGTCTGCTATTGAATTTGCATTTCCTGCATAACATTTCATTCCATTTTCTCTGTGTTGTACTATCTCGTTAAGTCCACCTATATCTGACACAACAACAGGTCTTTCTGAAAGCATAGCCTCTAATGCAACAATTCCAAATGGTTCATATGTACTTGGAAATACCGCTATGTCGGCTGCTTTATATAGCTTTGCAACATCTTTACCATTTACATATCCTGCAAAATATACTTTTTGTCCTAATCCTAAGTTTTCAGCTTCTTGCCTTAATTCATCTATCATTCCACCTTTTCCAGCTATAACAAGTTTTGCGTCATTATATCCTGCTAAAATTTTTGGCATAGCTGCTATAAGATGTTGTATTCCTTTTTCATATACTAATCTACCAACAAAAAGAATTATTTTTTCGTTATCCATTGCATATCTACGTCTAAAATCATAATCTCTGTCTACTCCTGAATATGTTAATAAATTTACTCCATTAGCAACAACATTTATTTTTTCAAATGGTAATCCAAATAATCTTTGAAGTTCGCCTTTCATATAATTGCTATTAACTATAACTTCTGTAGATTCGTATGTTAACATCCATTCTGTATCATTTATGTATTTTTGTTGTGCATCTCTTATTCCGCTGTTTCTTCCAGCTTCTGTAGCATGTATTGTTGAAACAAGTGGTATTCCAAAAGAATGTTTAAGAGTTTTTGCTGCATATGCAACTAACCAATCATGAGCATGTATTACATCAAAATTTCCTTCTTTTTGAATTATCTCTGATGCCTTAGCTATCATATTAAAGTTTAATTGCATTATCCAATCTATGAAATTTGTAGCATTTATCATAAAGTTATCTACTCTATAAACTTTAACTCCTTTATCAAGTTCGTAATAAGGTACATCTCCTTCTTTATATGTTACTACAGTAACTTCATGTCCATCTTTAATCAATCTTTTTGATAAGTCATTAACAACTCTTGCAATTCCTCCAACAATTCTTGGTGGATATTCCCATGTTAACATTAGGATTCTCATCTTTTTTTCCCTTTCCTTCCTAGGTACAAAATCTTTAAAATAGCAAAAATATTATATTTTTGTAAATTCAATTTTGCCCTTTCGATTGTATATTTTCTATTTTTCTTTTGCCACATAATCTCACTTAATATATTCTATACAAATACATAAAAAAAGTAAAGGGTTTTTTGTAATTTTTTTTATTTTTTTGTAGATTTTTGTTTTGTTATTGCAATTTTATTATTTCAAATTTTCCTCCACATTTGCCACATCTATATTTTTTTGTAAAATTCTTTCTTACTCTTTGCCTAAAAAAACTGTAATTGCAGCTTTCACAAATTATTTTATAATTATATTTTATTTCTTTATCTTTATATTCTAAATTGCTTTTATTAAAATCTTTCTCTTTATTTCCTACTCTTGTTATGTTATATCCTAAGTTATCATTTATAGATTTTGCATATTCTTTAAAATTTTCTCCATGATTATTACATCTTGGAAGGCAATGAATTAGCTCATGTATTATTGTATTTTTTATTATATCTTCATTTAAATCCATAACCCATTCACTAATTTCTATTATAAAATTATCTTTTGAAAGCTTCTTGCAACAACCATATCTCTTTTTGCTTCTAGTATTTATTTTTATTTCTATGTTCCTATTTTTTAGCACATCTACTTTGATTGATTTTAATTCGACTATACATTCTTTATATAGCTTTTCCAACTTTTCTTTTTTGTTCATATTATCACCAAGAGTATTTTAATTATTCTAAAGAAAATTGTCAAATACTTTATTATCACTTTGCACCTCAAAAATTCAATATATCATTTTATTTTTTAAAAATACTACTAAATCCGTTGAAAAATCAGTAGTTTTCTGTTAAAATATATATTACGGAGGAAATATTATGATAGAACTACTTTCACCTGTTGGTGATTTTGAATGTTTAAAATCTGCTGTGCAAAATGGTGCAAATGCTGTATATTTTGGAAGCAATCTATTCAGTGCACGAGCTTTTGCAAAAAATTTTGATAAAGAAGAATTAGAACAAGCCATCAATTATGCAAAAACTAGAGGTGTTAAAACTCATTTAACTTTAAATACCTTGATAAAAGATGACGAATTTGAAGAAGCCTTTAATGTTGCAAAAACTGCATATGAATTAGGAATTGATGCAATAATAGTTCAAGATTTAGGACTTGCTACTTTGCTAATAAAATCTTTTCCTGACTTAGAAATACATGCAAGCACTCAAATGACAGCTTCAAATTTAGAAGGCGTAAAAAAGCTTGAACAACTTGGTTTTAAAAGAGTTGTACTTTCAAGAGAATGCTCGCTTTCAGAAATTCAACATATTTGTAAAAACACTACTATAGATATTGAAGTTTTTGCTCATGGTGCACTTTGTATTTCTTATTCAGGTCAATGTCTATTTTCTAGTATGGTTGGTGGTCGTTCTGGAAATAGAGGAAAATGTGCTCAACCATGCAGATTACCCTATTCTTTATATTCTATTTCTTCAAGCAACCCTTCTAAAGAAAAATTTTTAGACAAAGGTTATTTGCTAAGCCCACGTGATTTATGTAGTTTAGAAAGTTTACCTAAATTAATTAAAGCCGGGGTAAAATCTCTTAAAATTGAAGGAAGAATGAAATCTCCTACATATGTTGCAACTGTTACAAGAATCTATAGAAAATATATAGATTTAGCATATAAATATATAAATAATGAAATCTCAAAATATGAAGTTACAATCAAAGATAAACAAAATTTAATGCAGGTTTTCAATCGTGGTGGATTTTCTTCTGGTCATTTACAAGATGAACCTAACAAAAAGCTTATTTATCCACAAAGACCAAACAATATGGGGATAACTCTTGGAAAAATACTAAAATATAATTCTAATAAAGGACTTGTTACTGCAAAACTTGAAAATAGCCTTTCAATTGGTGATGGAATTTCTTTTGAAAATGAAAATACAAAATACACTATTTCCGAACTAATTAATAAAAATGTAAATATAAAATTCGCCGAAAAAGGAACTACTGTTACATTTGGTAGAATGAAAGGTAAAATTAAAATCGGCGATATAATCTATAAAATTACAGATAAAGAACTCTCTTCTAATGCTTTAAATAGCTATAGTAAAGAAAATGTTAAAACACATTTATCTTGCTCTTTAAAAATTCATTCTAATGAAAAAATAGCAGTTATAATAAAAAGTTTAAACTTTGGTTTAGAAGAAAATTTCGAATATAACTATATACCTGAAACAGCGCAAAATGCACCTATTACCAAAGAAAAAATAGCTTCTCAATTTAATAAAACATTAAATACATGTTTTGAATTTTCTAAAATTGATATAGATATGAATGAAGCTCTATTTATTCCAACTTCAGTTTTAAATGATATTAGAAGAACAGCAATCAATCTAATAGAAGATAAAATAATAGCAAGTTTTAAAAGAATTTCAAATATAGATAATCTCTATTTTAAAAACTTTGCTCTATGCAATTTGCCAACCTCTTCTCAGCAAAAAGCTCTTCTATTAAATATTTTAAATACGGATTACGACTATTCTAAATTAAAACTTTTTGACAAAATATATATTCCATTAAAATATTTTGCAAACAAAAATTACGAAAAAGTATTGCATATTTTAGAAAACAAATCAAAACTCTACATATACATGCCTGTTGTTATTAAAGATAGATTTTTACCAACTGTAAAATCACTAGTTTCAAAGGCTTTAGAAACTTTTAATATTTCTGGTGCAATAGTGTCTGAAATGTCTTCTATTAATTTATTTAAAAATAAAGATTTAATTGCAAATTATAATTTTAATATTTTCAATTCATATAGCGCTTCAGAAGTGGAAAAGTTAGGATTTTCTTATGTTACTCTTTCTCCTGAGCTTACAGTTGAAGAGCTTACAAATATCAACATACAAAACAAAGAAATAATTATTTATGGCAAGATTCCACTTATGACAATGAGTTATTGTTTACTAGGAAAATCTAATAGATGTTATGAGGACTGTGACCACAAATGTCTAAATAATAACAAATATTACTTAAATGACAGATATAATTTTAAATTTAGAATTATACCTGACAATATTCAAACACTTACAACAATCTATAATTCTAGAAATATTTCAAATTCAAGTATAAGTGCAAAATGTTTAAGATATGATGTATTGGATGAAACTATTGATGAGATAAATAAATTATAAAAAACTTAACATTGTTATGTACATAAAAAATGAGGCTCTATTGGGCCTCACTTTTTATTCTTTATTATCCTCACTAGAAGCTTCTTCATCAACACTTTCAGTTGAATTTTCTTCCTCTTCATTTTCAGGATTTACTTCCTCTTCTCCATCTACTATTTCTACTTCTTGAGCAGGCTCTTCAGGTTGTTCTGCTCCACATTCTGGACAGAATTTAGCACTTCTGTCTATTTTGTTCTTACAAGAATCACATTGTTTAAGATCACGCAATTCTAAAATTTGCATTTCATATTCTTCAATTTGCTTTGTAAAATCAGAAATTTTTGATAATTGTTCTTCAATGTCTTCTTTAATTTCTAAATTACCATCTAATACAAATTTTTGATATACTATTTTTCCAATATCTTGATATAAATCTTTTATCTTAGATTTACAATCATTTATTTTAAATTTTAGTTTAGTTTCGCTTGCAATTCTATTTGTTTTTTCTGCTGCACTATTAAATGTTTCTGTTGCTTTTTTTCCTAATTTTTCAAAAAAATCCATTTTTATTTCCTCCATTTTTATTTATTATTTATAAATTCTCAAAAATTATACATTAATCCTCCATTTTTTTATCTCTTGTCATAAGCATTCTAACTGCTTCATCTGGTTCTAACCCATTATATAAAATATCATAAACTGCATCAACAATTGGCATTGAAACATTTAACTTTTCGCTTAAAGCCTTTGCAACTTCTATGTTATCTATACTTTCTATTGTCATTCCAACTTCTTGTTTTGTTTCTTCAATTGTTTTTCCTTGTCCTATTAATTTACCTGCTCTTCTATTTCTACTATGCTCGCTTAAACATGTTACAATTAAATCTCCTAGTCCACTAAGTCCATATAAAGTATTGCTTTCAGCTCCTAGTTTTGTTCCTAATCTTCTAATTTCTGTAAGGCCTCTTGTAATTAAAGCAGCAAAAGTGTTATCTCCATAGCCAAGTCCTGCTGCAACTCCTGAGCAAAATGCTATAATATTTTTTAAAGCTCCTCCAAGTTCAACTCCTTTAATATCTTCAGAAGTATAAACTCTCATTTTTTCATTCATAAATGTATCTTGTACTAGTTTTCTTACTCCTTCATCCTTTGAAGCAGAAACCAAAACTGTAGGTACCGCAATTGATACCTCTTCTGCATGACTTGGCCCTGATAAAGCACCAACTCTAGCATTTGGTAATTCTTGTTTTACAACTTCATCTAAAGTAAGTGTAGTCTCTTTTTCTATTCCTTTTGAACATACAATTATCGGCTGTTTTTCACAATCTACAAATTCCTTGTATTGTTTAACTGTTGCTCTTGTAAATTTTGATGGCGTAACATGAAGTATAAAATCTGCCCCTTCAATTACTTCTTTAAAGTCATTTTTACAAACTATATTGTTTGGAATAACTGCCATAGGTAAAAATTTACACTTTTTCTCCTCATTTATAAGTCTAGCTTCCTCCTTATCAAATGACCAAATTCTTACATCATTTCCTAAGCTTGCTAGGTGAATAGATAAAGCTACTCCCCAACTTCCACTTCCTATAACTGCAATTTTTTTCATTTTTATCATCCCTTCCTAATATTATTTATAGTTTTCATCTTAGGTTTATTTATTTTTCTGTTGTAATTGCTTTTTTATTTTTTAAAGCTAATTTTATTTTCAGTTCCATTCATGATTCTTTTTATATTTTCTCTGTGGTTAAAGATTACAAAAACTGCTAGTAATATACTGTAAATGAAATATTTAAAAGCACCTTGTGCTACAATAAAGCTTTCTCCCATAAATAATGTTAAAACCGGAAATAAAATAGCAGAACTTATAGAACCAACTGAAACCATTCTAGTTATTATAATTAGCACTAATGCAAATACTAAACAAATCAATCCAATTTTCCAATTTGTAATTAACAAAACACCTAGTGCTGTAGCAATTCCTTTTCCTCCCTTAAACTCAAAAAATATTGGAAAAGTGTGTCCTACAATAACAAGTATTCCAGCAAGTTGAATTAATAATGCTCTATCTGCTGTTTGTGTCATTTTTCCTATTAAAAAAGCCATCAATACAGCCACAATACCTTTAAGAATATCACAAACAAGTGTAATTATTGCAGCTTTAACTCCTACTGATCTTAAAACATTCGTAGTTCCTGCATTTCCACTTCCCTTTTCTCTAACATCAAATCCTGCCATTTTTCTGCTTATTAATACTGAAAAGTTTATACTTCCTATTGCATACGCTAATATCGCTACAATTATGTATGTTGCCATATTCTTCCCCTCCTTTATAGTTACTATTTATCTTAAAAATAACATCCTATTATAAATAGTTTCTTAATTTACTGCAATTATATTATAAAAAGAAATAATTATCAATAGATTTTTAACTTTTTTTGCAAAAAGACTTGTTTTTTTTGCTATTTTATAGGATAATATATGTAGGAAATTTTTCGACCAACTATTATAAGATTTAAAAAATCATTTGTTTTTCTTTTCTGTAAGAAAAATAGCTTCACTGTTGTTTCCTATATAATAAAGAAAGGATGAATTTACAATGATGAAAATATTAGATGCATTTTTGAAAAAGTTAAATGTAAATCGTAATACATTTTTCACATACATTTTCACGTTAATAACAATATACATTGCAGTAGATAGAATAGTAGAAATGATGATAATGATTTTCACAGGTATAGGTGTAAATTATTGGAATCCTATTTTATATACATTTGCTCTTGCCTGTCCAGTATTAGCATATTCTTTTGCAGGTGCTTCAGCATATGCTGACACTAGAGCATCAAAGGTTACATTATTTTATATATTTGCAATTGGATTTTATATTGTAGCTTTATCATTATTTACACAATATCTCAATGCTGGTGCATGGTTACTTTTCATGTCATCTAAAAATTTTATACCTATAGTAACCAACTTTTCAGAATTAATAAGACCTGCTTTTAGAGCAATATCATTGTATTTACCATTAACAACTGTTTATCCATTTGTAAAATCAATTCTACTTAAAGTTGATGATACTCAATCAATGGTTAAATCTTTATGGGATTTTTATGGTATTAATTTATCAGATAAAAAAGCAAAACATGGACCTTATGCATGTGATGTAGTTTTGTTTAAAGATTTTGATAATAGCAAAAAAATGAGACTATCTGAAGAAAGAAGATTTCAGTCAATGCTTGTTTGTGGTGGTTCAGGTACTGGAAAAACTTCTATGATTTTTGAACCAGTTATAGCTCAAGATATAGAGAAAAAATACTTCTTTTCTGAAGCTTCAAAAGAATTAGGTTATACTGCATTAAAAACCGGAATTGCAAGTTTATCTGCACCATATAGTGACGAATATTTAAACAAAAACTTTAATTTAAATATGCTTACACCAACTTTCGGAAAAGATGCATTATTTAATACATTTGTCAAAAAAATGGTAATTGCAACATCTCCACATAATATATACAAAAATATTGGTGTTACATATATGTCTCCAGATTATGATACTCTTGATCAAATGATGAAGGTATGTGATAATTATAACGTTGGATATACATTAATAGATCCTTCACAACCTGAAAAATCAATTGGATTGAATCCATTTATATATGATGACCCTACTAGAATCGCAATAATAATTTCTTCTACTTTACAAGGAATTGCATCTGACGAGGCTTCAGAAATGAAGGATTTATATAAAGAAGAAATTTCTTTACAAATATTAGAAAACCTTGCAATCCTTCTTAAAGTAGTATATCCAAAAATGCATGATGGCGTACTTCCAAATATGGAGGATTTATTATCATTATTATCTAATTTTGATTTAGTTGAAAAAATGTGTAAAATAATTGAAAAAGATTCAGAGTTGGCACATAAGCATGCTATGGAGCTTTCATATTTCCAAAGAGCTTTTTATGCTGATAGTCCATTAAGAGAAAATACTCGAAAAGACGCTTTTCAGGTTGCAAGCAGATTAGAAAACCTTCTTAGAGCTCCTAAAATTAGGAATATTTTATGCAACAGACATGAAAATGTTAATTTTGATGATGTTCTTAAAAATGGTGAATTCTTATTTGTATGTACAAGACGTGGAGATTCAGGAAAAGTTGGACATAAAGCTTTTGGATTATTCTTCTTGTTGTCAATGCAAAATGCAGTATTAAGTAGGCCAGGAAATGAAAAATCTAGAATCCCTCATTTCTTATACATCGATGAATTTCCAGACTTCATCACAAAAGATACTGAAGCTATGTTTACACTATACAGAAAGTACAGAGTTGCAACAACCATTTCTGCTCAAAGTATTTCTCAATTTGCTTTACCAGATGATAAAAATAACTATAATAGTGTTGTCCTTGCAAATTGCGGAAATAAAGTATACACTGGCGGTGCCACTCCTTATGAAGAACTTGAATGGTGGTCAAACGAAATTGGTAAATGGAAACAATGGAAATTTGATCAGGATTTTGATGGAAAAACTGGAGAAATGAGTTCAACCTTTAAAGGGCCAAAAAAACAATTCGAAATTAAAATGGCCTGGAACAGATTACAAAATCTTGGTCAAACAGGATGTGGATACAAAATTATATCTGACAGCGGAAGAAATGAAAATGGTGAAGGTGTAATGAATTATCTGCCTTCGAAATATAAAGAAAAACATTCTGGAAAGAAATATAAATTTTCTAATTATAGTAATAGCACATCATCAAGCGATGAATCAGTTGATGGTTCAAATAATTCAAATAAAGAAAAAAATTCTACAATAAATAGTAAAGGTTATGTTGAAGTAAATCCTGTTCAAAATGCTGAAACAAAGTATTCATTTGATAACGAAGATGGAGCAATTGTAATAGATTTGAAGAATGATAAAAAATAAAATTTTTAAAGAAACCTCTTTATTAAGCTTTTTAATAAAGAGATTTCTTTTTTATTTTCTAATAAACATCTGAACATAGATTTTTCCATATTTAGAACCTTTAACTACTCCTATTCCTGTTTGATTAAAACTACTATTTAGTATATTCGATCTATGTCCTGTTGAATTCATCCAAGCTGTAACTGCACTACTATTACTTGAATTTCCAGCTATATTCTCCCCTGCTGTGTTATATGAAATTTTAAAACTTTTTAACATATCAAAAGGAGAGCCATAAGTTGGTGAAGTATGTGAAAAATAATTGTTATCTACCATATCTTGCGCTTTGATTCTAGCAACTCTTTGAAGTTCACTGTTTTCTTTTAATGGTGATAGTCCATTTGCTGTTCTTTGTTTATTTATCAAGTCGAAAACTTCTTTTTCATCACTATTCATAGTTGTTGAAGTTGTATTTGTATTATTATTTTGATTTGCATTTGCAGAAGCTCCTGGATTTGAGCCACCTGAATTTAATGTGTTTGAATTAGAAGCTTCTGGATAAATTGCCTTTACATATTTTTTACTTACTGCACCAATGTAGTCTCCCTCTACTTGAACAATATACCAATCCCCTACTCCTGCAAAAACTCTTATATATTGATTTTTCGGAACTGATGTAACAATTTTATACTGTGTTCCAGGTCCACTTCTAACATATAAGTTGGTAGCTGTAACCATACCAGTCTGAAAATCTACTTTATAATAGTTTTGCATAGCAAATGATTTTGTAATCATAAATATTATAATAATTAAAGAAATTACTAAAATAAACTTTTTTTTCATAAATTCTATCATTCCTCCTCTTCATGTTTTTTATAACTATCACAGAGAAATTCTTTGCTTTCAAACTATTTGCAATTTTATTATTTTATTTCTCTAAAAAGTAATAATTATAAACAATATTTTTTTGAATTAGCTTTGAGGTATAACTATA
>Ga0247611_10008678_pt1 | contig 12454 bp, 9 predicted proteins | sample 177DNAGHGhighgp2_FD_192422 | JGI IMG/M metagenome (GOLD analysis project Ga0247611, IMG submission 192422) | Sheep rumen microbial communities from Palmerston North, Manawatu-Wanganui, New Zealand - 1770 DNA GHGhigh gp2 | ecosystem: Host-associated > Mammals > Digestive system > Stomach > Rumen ... | reverse complement strand
ATATTCTCCATCAAATCATTCAAATTTTCAATCAATCATTGCATTTCATTATTTCAGAGAAGAATTTCATCTTTCAATTGTATTTTTGAAGAACTGGTATCTGCATTAACAATCATACTCTTTTCTCATTGTTTATTCATATACTCTTTAATTCGTCTTCATCATGCAAAAATATTCTCTCTCATTGCTGAAGAGCTTAATTGTGAAAAGAGATCATTATAATCAGAAACAAAACTAGTATCAATCTCTTGCTGAACCATTTTAGTAGTATACATAGATTCGTTTCACTGATTAGTCAAATTCAATGACAAATCCTCTCACCCAAAAGAGACATTTGTCGTTTTCTCCAGTTCTGAAACTATATTTATTGCATCATTAACTTTTTCTCATTCAAACATTTTCTTCATCAAAGGGGAATATCTTTGATATCAAAGATCCTCTGCAAACATAATTCTATTTCTATAATAACCAAAGTTTTCATCCAAAAAACCTTCCTTCTGCGCAACAAAATCATCATACCAAATTCCATCTCAAATAAAATTATTAGGATTTTCCTTATATCTTTTAATCTTTTCAAAAAAATCTAAATATTTTTGAATATCATTTCCATAACTAATTAATCAATGCCATATTTCGGCCTGTCATGAAGGATTATCATTTGGCACAAAATATTCAGTTTGGCTATCCCGAACATATTTCTGATTTTCAAAATCAACATAAGGATAAATTGTAGGAAATATATATCAATTTTGATTCACTACAGGTAACGGTATATCTCAAACCAATATCACACCAATCAAAGATGAATTAACATTCTTTAATCAATCAAAATAGACATTTTCCATCATACGATAAATATCATATGCATGGATATTCTGTAAATTCAATGGGATAACCAAAGCTTTCGTATCAGACAATTGCTGCTGAACATAGTCGGTCGCATACCATTTTAAACTTTTAACGAAATTATCATTCTTATAAAGTTCACTATCAACCAAAATTGCAACAATATTCACACGACTGGTTTTTTCTTGGGCCCAAGTCTGAAAAAATAAAAAATTGCTTTGAATCAAAAACGTAGCAAAATAAACAAGGACAGTAGAAAAAAGACAAATTTTCTTAAACTTCAACTGCATTAAATAAAAGCAATTTTAAAAAAATTTTTCAACTCAAAAAGAATATTATTTACAAGAAAAAATGCAAAGAAAAATCAGAATTTTACAAGCATTTCATTTGCTTTTTTCAAAAAAAATTATACGATTATATTTATTAAAAAATTTTTAAAAAATACATAAATTCATTCGCAAAAATTCATAAAATTTAACTTGACTTTTATGTTTTTTTATTTATCAACAATTAGCAAACACTATGTATAACAAAATTTAAATAAAATCATTATGAACGAATTAAAGAATTGTTACATTAGCTCACGTATCGGAGCAGAGATGCACACAGACACTGTCACTAAATGGCTTTATTTAAACGGCACAAATGAAAGCCAAATAAAAGCCGAGTTAAAGTACAAAGCTTGGCTTAATGTCACTGAAAAGACAGATTCAGAACAACTCCAACCGTATACATGTGAGGTATATTGGTTCGAGGAAGTTCCCAAAGAAGTCATTGAAGCTGAGGAGCTCGTACGCAATTACTGGGCAACAAAAGAGCCCAAAAAATGAACTAAAGGGAGTGGTTTTAACCACTTCCTTTTTCAAAAAAGCCATCAAGAACACAAATATTTTTTTCGATTGATTTTATATCAAGTTCTAATATAATTCAACCCGTAATTTTAATCATAAAAACTTGAAATGGCTATCCATAAACTACCAGATTACGTAATCAATAGACTAAAAGCCTGAGAAATAGTTGAACGTCCTTCAAGCATTTTGAAAGAGTTGGTAGAAAATTCTATAGATGCTTGAGCTCAACACATAGAAATCACAATCAATGATTGATGAAAATCTTTTCTTTCTGTACAAGATAACGGAACTGGAATTGAACTCTCAGATATGGATTTATTACTTGAAAGATATGCTACATCTAAAATCCAAACAGATGAAGATTTATACAACATTTCCAGTTACTGATTCCGTGGTGAAGCTTTAGCTAGTATTTCTGAAGTTAGTAAGATTACAGTAATTACAAAAACTAAATATTCACAAATCTGAACAAAGCTACAAAAAAAATGATGAGACATAATTACAAATCATTTAGCCGTATGATTTGATCACTGAACAATTGTTGAAGTTGAAGATTTATTTTTCAATGTACCAGCTAGACAAAAATTCTTAAAATCAGCTCAAACTGAATATTTCTATTGCTATACATATTTCGTAAATGTGGCACTCCGACATGTAGACAAATATTTGACACTCAAAAAGAATAATCGTATAATTTTTGATTTAAAACCATCAGATTTAATCTGAAGAATTACAGATTTATTCAAACAAGATCGAAAAAAGAACTTGAAAGAGTTTGACACTAAGACAGATTTTGTCCACTTATATGGAGTAGTATCAGACCCAAGTTTACGCTTCTGATCAGCAGAAAATATTAAAATTTATGTCAATTGAAGACCTATTCAAGACAAGATTATTAAAAAAGCTTTAATGGATGCATATTCTAGACAAATCACTCCATGAGAATATCCATTCGCCATTTTGATGTTAGACATAGATCCAAAAATCGTAGATGTAAATGTCCACCCAAGTAAACTTCAAGTAAAATTTGCAGATAGCCAAGCAATTTTTCAACTAGTTTACAATACAATTTCAGAAACTTTATGACAAAATAAAATTTCTCATCAATCACAACATTACAGCTTCAATAATTCAAAACAAAAATTTTATTACAATCAAAATAATTGAATCAGTAAAGAAAATTCAGCAGTTTTAGATCAGATTGTTTCAGATTTTTGAGAAAATCAACAAACAAACTCTCCTACTTCAGAGCAAGTAAAACTTTTTGACGAAGCTATTCAAACAACAAATATCACAAACAATTCAACTCAATCCTTATTCTGATTAAATAGTTTATCAAACGAATGAAATGAATCTAATAGATTCTTCAACGAAGAAATCTGAGAATACAAAATTATATGACAACTACGAAATAGTTATATCGTAATAGAATCACAAGATGCTCTATACTATATAGACCAACATGCATTAGCAGAGAGAATAGCATTTGAAACTATGAAAAAAGAACAAAACTTAAATCCAGAGCCATTATTACAACCTCTAAAATATGAAATAACTAACGTACCAAATTTATCAGAAAAAATAGAAGAATTAAATCAGCTTTGATTCGATATTTCTATGTTATGAAAAAATGTCGTAGTAATATATGCCATACCAAAAATATTTGTAACAAATCCTGTAGATTTAATGACATTATTCAATCACGTACTATATCTAGAAAAGATTACATTCGACCATTTAATGGATTGAGTTTATGCTACCAAAGCATGTAAAACATCTATAAAAGCCTGAAATAAGCTTTCTATTCCACAAATGGAAGAATTAGTAAAAAATTGATTTGAAAAAATTCCATGAATGTTCGTTTGCCAACATGGAAGACCTTTCTTTGTTAGAATAGAAAAAAAAGAAATAGACTGATTCTTTGATAGAAATTAATAGAATATCAAGGTAAACAACATAAAAAACAATCTATATATCACATCTGATACAGTAGAAATATATGTAGAAATAATTGGAGAACCTGAAACTATCATTAATATAAAAATTATCGAGATTCGCATAACATTTTTTTCCATTCGACGCGCTCATTTTTTCCAAAATATTTTTATCAAACGATATCAATCCAATGGTGGAATAGGAATCATATTAAAAACAGCTAATGCAATATTCATAATTATGAAGATCTGCCAAAACAACACAACAAAATCCCCCTCTACCAACAAATCTTGCAATCACATTCAAATTATTTTTCAATAAACCATCATTATCAACATTCCAAAAAATGCTAGCACTAAATTCATTGCTGGTCATGCAAAAGCTGTGAGAGTTTCATCTCTAACTGGATTTTTGTAATATACAGGATTAATTTGAACAGGTTTTCACCATCAAAATCCAATCAAAAAAACTGAAATAAATCAGATTATATCAACATGTTTAAAAGGATTTGGAGTAAGTCTTCATTGAAGAACTGGAGTAGGATCTCAAAATTTATAAGATGTTCGCGCATGAGCATACTCATGCAATCAAATTGAAACCAACAAAATTATCACAAGAAAAACATAATAGACTATCTGTTCTAATCCAAAGGAACTTACCATTATCCATAACTTCAATAAATAAACTATTTATTTAACAAAGAAACGTAATCAAACAAATAATATGGAATTCTATATCAATTTTCTTTTCAATTTTTGTCAAAAAAATCAAAAGTAACATCCACAGAATTCAAGTCTATTTCATCATTTGGTAACAAATTAGATATCAAATATGTTTCAAAATTTTCTCAATTAAGAGCCTCCTCACTATCCAAACGAACCGTATGAACTATAGAATACTTAGAATATATATCATATCTCCATCTATATGCATAAACTTCCTGCTTATTTCATTCTTCATCATCCAAAAAGACTGATTCCTTTATTTTCTCTTGTATCTGAATTGGCTCATATATATTTCAGATAAATATTACTGGCATATCTTGAGCTAATAACACATTAATTTGAGATTTCACATTTTCATCATGCGTTTTGTAATATTGATTAATCAAAGAATTTAAAATCGGATTTCTATATCTTGAAGGATTCAACAATGGATCTTCAGTTCAAAACAAAGGCAAAACATCTTTCCTAACTCAAAGATCAACATTTCATACATATATATCGTAAGATCACATCAAGAGCTTTCCTTCTAATTCTTCAACATCATAAACAGGCTCAAATATAAAATTATCTAATATTCATGCACTTTTAAATACATCTCTCATTTTTTGAATTGCAAATGAAGAAACTAGATCATTATAATACAGAACAGACAATTTCCACTGATTATCTGCAGCATCTGATGTTGAGATTTTATCAAATACATAAACATCAATACTTGCAATCGTATAAGTTTTATTCTTTATAAATCATGAAATAGTAAAATTATTAACTCAGAGTTTTAAATTATCCCCATTAACCAATTTATAAGTAAGCTTTTTATTTTTTGGATTATAATTTTTAGGAGATCGAGTAGATCAATTAGTGGAAGATTTTATTTTTATATCAGAAAATTCATTACTAAATTTTATCTCTAAATCTCTTGAACTTTCAGGTTTTTCCACAAAAAACACAAATTTTCTATCTACTCAATTTATAGACATAGTTGCGGGCAATTCTTGAGCTCACGAATCTTTCAAATCATTTGTATCAACAGACATATCATCGGATAACGACAAACGATTCATTAATTCTGACACATTTTCACCAGCCGAAACATAATAATTTAAAAATTCACCATCATATTCTTTCACATAATCACTATAATCTCACGTGAAAAAATTATGATAAATTAGTCATCATAAAGATCTCCTAAGCCTTACATTAGCTTTTCAAGAATCAGTATTAAAAAACGCTCACAATAATTTCGATGTTAAAACATTTTGACCAGTAAATCATTCTAAACTATAAATAGAACTATAAACATCAACCATTGCTTTTTTATTTTCTCATTTCAAAAAGTTTTCAAAATCCTCAAAACTATTATAATTTTTTACCTGATAATAGGCAAACTTAGTATCTTCACAATTATTTACATCAAAAATCAAACTATTTATATCCTTTGTCTGGGACATAATTTTAGCACATCAATTCGTAACAGGATATAAAGAAAACTGACTTCTATACGTATCCAAATCCATTCACTCAACAACATGCTTTGGTAAAATAGCATTCGTAAAAAAATTAAAATTATCAGAATTTATCGTAGGGAAAGAAACTTTTATCTTACCATCTTCTAATGCCACAGATATAGAACTCCAAGCATTTAATGAATCAATTCACCAACGATTTTTACGAATAATTTCGTCATAAGTAAAGAAAATATCATCAATGGTCAAAGCCTTTCAATCAGACCACAATACATTTTCATCTAATAATTTAATAGTATAATTCTGATCATCTTCCGTATAAACCTTACAAACTCATTCAGCATATCTTCATCATTCATCGGTAACTACAACATTATAATTATATAAATCCAGACAAGATTTAAACAAAAATTTTTGATAAAAAATACTTTGATCGTCACTCTTTAAAAAAGGTAAATAGGAAACTTCATCAAATATTCATTCAACAAACGTTCATCACTTTTTCTCTTCCTGAGATCATGTTGCCAATAAATAAAAATATCAAAAAACAAAGCTAACTATTATCCATAAAAGAAGCACAACCCACAAAAGATATTTTCAAATTCTCTTCCATACACTTACTTCGTATGGTGTATACCACATATTAATCTTCAATAAATTAAAATTAATCTACGAATGGCAAAAAAGCACAAATCAAGACAAACAAAATTCAAGAGACCATTGCAATAATTTTCAATTTTCATTCAATTGATTTCTTACTTCCATACTCATTTCATCATGCAGAAAAACCCCCTATTCAAAGTCAAATTCATCACTTTGGAGACATCATCAACACAGATGCCATAAACACACATCATAATATAACCAAAGCAATAATAAGTACCGTCTTCATTAGTCAACAACACAAAATAATAAAAATTTATCTAAAAAGAAATATATGCATTGGAAGTGAAAATGCAAGTTAAAGAATTCCAGTAAACTTTGACTAGCAATTATATATTAAAAAAATAAAATACGCTCAGATTTTTATTTCACCTAATATTAACAACCATGTGAAGACGACATAGTATTGCCGCTCGTAAAGCTAGTGGAGATGCTGCAAAATCAAGGATTTACTCAATAATCTGAAAAAAAATCCAAATGGCAGCAAAAAACGGAGCAGATCCAAAAATGAATCCAACTCTAGAAATGATTTTAGAAAAAGCAAGATACAATTGATTACCAAGAGATGTTATAGATAGAGCTATATTAAAATGATCGTGACAATTGGAATGAGAAGATATGAGAGAAGTAATTTATGAATGATATTGACCAAATGGTTCTGCATTCCTTATCAAGACTATTACTTCTAATACAAATAGAACCAATTCTGATGTAAAAACAATTCTAACCAAGTGAGGATGAGCTATGGCTGAAATGTGAGCTGTTGCACGACAATTTCAAGAAAAATGACTAATTGTAATCGATTGAATCTCCGAAAAATACGAAGACAAATGAAGGCAAATGGAAAGAGTTATTCCATTCAATGCCGAAGAATTAGAAATAGCTATGATGGATTTAGCTATTACAGACCTATCCATTGAAGACTGAATAGCAGAGGTATATACCACAAAGGCTGATTTCCTTACAGTTAGGAAACAAGTAGAAGAACTCTGATATCATATCACTGAAGCTGATTTGCATTACTTCGCAGATAATACAATCACTCTAGAATGACACGATTTAGATGTTTTTACCCATCTACTAGACAATTTGAATGATAATGATGATGTTGATCATATTTATCACAATGTTAATTTAGAATAACATTATAAATAATGCTAAATTATCACTCTTATGAAACTTTTTCTACACAAGATGGACCCTGAATCAGAATTGTTTTCTTTTTACAATGATGTCCATATCGCTGTCTATATTGTCAAAATCCAGACACAATTTCCACAGATAAAAACAAAGAAATCTCTGGAGAAGAAATTCTAAAAATTGTAGAAAAACAAAAAGAATATTTCTGAAAAGATTGATGAGTGACATTTTCATGATGAGAATGCCTTCTACAAATCAAAGAACTAATTCCTGTTTTAAAGTTATTAAAAAAACACTGAATCAATACTTGTTTAGACACAAACTGATTTTTACTAAATAAAGATGTCGAAGAAGCTCTAAAATATACAGACCATGTTTTACCGGACATTAAATGAATCACACCAGAATTACACAAAAAAATTACATGAACATCTACCATAACATCCCTTGACTTTATTCGTTACATTGATCAAGAATGAATAAATTATTGGATTAGATACGTTGTAGTACCTTGATTAACTGATAATGAACTAGACATCAAAAAACTATGAGAATTCATTCAAACTCTAAAAAATTTTCAGAAAATTAATCTACTTCCTTACCATACAATGGCACTTTCAAAACGAGAAAAATTATGACGAAAATATCCATTACAATGAATACCAGCTGCAACAAACGATAATATTCAAAATGTTAAAAAAATTTTAAGCAAATATATTGATAAAAACATGATTCAATAAAAGTGTAAAATATCATCTTAAACAACAAAAAAGATATATAATATTTTTTTCGGAATAAAAACTTGCTTTTAATCATCTTTATAATAGACTCAAAGATAGTTTATATAAAAAAATAAAATGACAAACGAATTTCAACCCCTCATAATATGAGCTATAGTCTGACTTATTATATGATTTATAGTAGCAAAACTTACAGTACACTCAGCAGTAAAATCAGCTCGCTCGAAATCTGTAAAACAGGCTCGTAATGTAATTTTATGAGATGTGAACGAAAAACTTGCTCCTGCTCTGCCATGATTTCCATACGATTTCAAAGATATGGTTTTTATCTGAAAATGAATCGATTATCTAGTGTTTGATGGCTTAGCATCGGGACATTTAAGAAAAATTGTTTTATTAGAAATAAAAAGCTGACAATCATTATTGAACAGGAATGAATCTATGATAAAAAACACAGTCGGAGCTGGTTTAGTTTCTTATGAAGTATTTAGAGTTCATATATAATTTTATTTCTTCATTCGCAAAAATCATAAAAACCATAGTAATTACTTCTGGATACTTTAATCCAATCCATCCATGACACATAGAATGCTTAGAACTCTGTAAAGAATTATGAGATGAACTTCGAGTAATAGTGAATAGCGATTTACAGGCTAGATTAAAAACATGAAAAGATGAAGTTTTCCAAGATGAAAATTTTAGGATGAAAGTAGTAAGTTCACTCAGAGTTGTAGATCAAGTTTTTCTCTCTGTGGATAAAGATGGTTCAGTTTGTGAAAGTATTAGAGAAATTTCAAAAGAAATCAAAAAAAAGTTTGGAGATGATACAAAAATCATATTCTGAAAATGATGAGATAGATTTTCAGGAAATATTCCAGAAGTCGAAGTTTGTAAAGAATGTGGAATAGAAATTAGAGACTGATTATGAGCTAAAACTCACAATAGTAGTGATTATAGAGCTAAAGCCTAAAAACAAATTACATACTTTCTACTGCATCAATTCATAGTAAATTTAATGCATTTTTCATTACTTGAAGAATAGATTGAAGTAAATGTAAACGAGCTTTACTTAGTTCTACATTTGATTCATCGATAATTTTATAATTATGATAATATGAGTTGAAAAGCTGAGCTACATCCAAACATCGTCTAGCCACATAATTTGGTTTGTATTCATTTGCTGCCTTTTGAACTTCTTCCTCAAAAGAGGCTAATTTTAATAATAAAGCTTTTTCTTCATTAGTATCGAGTAAACTATAGTCTATATCAGAATTAATATCTCGTGTATTCTTTCTCAAGATTGAAGACATTCTAGCTGTTGTGTATTGAAGATATGGTCAAGTTTCTCATTCAAAAGAAAGTGCAGTTTGTTGGTCAAATATAATTTTCTTTTCACTATCCTGCAAAAGCATTCCAAATTTCATCGCTCAGAATGCAATTTTTCTAGCAGTTTTTTTCTTTTCATCTGTAGGAATATCTCTATCTGCGACCATTGATTCAGCTTTTTCTAATAATTGATCACGAAAATCTTCATAAAGAATTACATTTCCAGCACGTGAAGACATTTTTCATTCTTTCAAGTCTACTAGTCCATACGAAATATGCTGTAATTTATCACGGTTGATTCACATAATTTCCAAAGTTTTGAAAAGCTGAGCAAAATGATGTTCCTGCTCTGATCCAACAATATAGAGTGATTTTGAATAATTTGGATAATCAGCTTGTTTTTTGAATGCCAATCAAATATCCTTTGTAGAATAAAGCGAAGCTCCATTTGATTTGAGAAGCAAAAATCGTCATAATCCATACTCTTCCAGATTTATGGCTAATGCTCATTCAGAGATTACAGCTTTTCATTCTGATTGTAATTTACGAACTAATTCAATTCATGGTTTCTCCACTTCACTCTCAAAGTATCGTTTATCTATTTCCTCACTTCATAATTCTGCAAAAATTTTCTTCATATCTTGCAAACAAAGTTCTCTAGTTTCTTTCCATATTTTAACTAATTCCTCATCTCAATCTTCCAATTTTTTTTGTAAATCTCAAATTTCTGGTTTATATACATCAGGATTTTCATCAACTTTTTTTGTCGCCTCTGAATACAAAGTCCCGACTCGCTTTGAAAAATTCTCTTTTGGCATATCTCACTGATAAAATTTGGTATAATACCAAATCCATTTAGCTACATGTGCCCCGATATCTCATGGATAGCAACACTTTATTACTTCATTTCATGCATATTTTAAGATTCTAGCATTAGATTCACTCACCAAAATATTTCTAATATGTCAGATATGAATTGCCTTATGTGTATTTGGTTGCCATCATTCAAGGAGAAACTGTTTTCATGTAGACTCTCCTCTTCCAAAATCAGCTTTTTCTTTTTCTATTTTTTCGATTACACTTTTTGCAAAAGCTTCTGAATTTAGCACAGCATTAACATATGGACCAACTGAAATAATTTCAGAAAAAGAATCATAAGTCTGAATCTTACTCACAATTTCACTACTTATTTGAGCAGGATTTTTTCATAAAGTTTTAGCTCGTTTAAAGCATGGAAATGCAAAATCTCCTTTCACATTATCTGGAGCAATAACTATATCTGAAATCACTTCATCGGCTGAGACTCAAAGCTTTGGAGCTATAAGCTCAGCGAACTCATTCATTAACTTCTGAATCATTATACAGAAAAAACAGTAAAATATAAAGCATATTATATCAATCCTTTTATTTTTTTCAAACTAATTATCAAATTATTAAGAAAGTTTCTTTTTTCAACGTTTTCAAGATCCAGCTTCTACAGTTATTATTGAGCTTCCAACCTGAACGCATAATTTTCATTCTCCATTTACATAGATTCTATCTATATTTCCTTCAATTGGGTTTTAATGTGTCCAATCTGGAAACACTACATAATTTTTTTTACCTATTTTTGCTACATGGACTAATCAGTAATCATATACAGCAATTAATGGTTCTCATGTTGTAGGACTATAACTAACAAATTTTAAATATTTTCCTCTTTTTACATCCGAAAAAACCTCCATTAAGTCAGGAATTGTTATTTTATAAACTAATTTAAGCAAATTTACTTCATTTGGTCTTGAAAAATCAGAAAGATTATTGAATAAATTTTGTGCTATATCACCTAACATTTGTTTGTGCACATCATAACCAACAACTTGTCTTTCCATTATCCAATAAACTAATAATAAAACTATTGTGTATAATATAATAAATTATACAATAATGTCAAGATTTTTCAACTCTTAGAAAAAAAATTCAAAATTACTCTTTTCTTTGATACATTATTTCTGGATTTAAGTTTACTGGATATGATTTAGCATCAAATATTGGTTTGAAATCAGATTTTCAATTCTTTGTGGTATCTATCGCTTGAATTTCTGCATTTCAAAGTATATTCTGCAAATGAACGAATCCATTAATCAATAAAGGAGCAGCTACCAATCAAAGCTGTTTTATAACCCAAAGTAAGAATGATAAATCATCGAGAGCTTCCTGCTTTGTAGATTCTTCTTTATATTTTTTCCATGGTTCAGCCTTTGAAATATATTCGTTAGCAGCCTGCACCAAACGATACCAATCTTCCACAAAAGCTTTAGTATTTGCATTTTCTAGGTAAGCTTTTTCGATTACTTCATTACTTCGTTCCCCTTCTATGATAGAGAGCAAAGAAAAGTCTGAAAGTCATTCTTTGAAACTATTCCATCTGTTTTGGTCAAATTTTCACTCAGTTATTCAGTATTTCTTTCATAGATTTGAAACTCTATTCACGAGATTTCCCCATCATCCAATCAGCATTTTTTCCCATGTTCAGTTGAATCTCTCCCAAGAAAAATCTCAATCAGAACCTAATGGCACATCATTTAATAGATAGAATACCAAAGCATCTCTATCATAATCACGAGAAACCTGAATTGGATCTACCACATTTCCGAGTGATTTACTCATTTTTTGACCATCAACTGTCAGATATCATGTCACAAATTCTTTGTCTGGTAAACGGTTATCAGTCGCTTCAAGCATTGCTGGCCAATATGTTGCATGAAATTTTACGATATCTT
>Ga0247611_10008677_pt1 | contig 12455 bp, 11 predicted proteins | sample 177DNAGHGhighgp2_FD_192422 | JGI IMG/M metagenome (GOLD analysis project Ga0247611, IMG submission 192422) | Sheep rumen microbial communities from Palmerston North, Manawatu-Wanganui, New Zealand - 1770 DNA GHGhigh gp2 | ecosystem: Host-associated > Mammals > Digestive system > Stomach > Rumen... | reverse complement strand
GACGAACTGCCCGATCTCTTCAACATCCTCAAGGGCGACATGGCCGTAATCGGGCCCAGGCCCCAGCTCGTGCGCGACATGGTATTCATGACCGCCGAACAGCGCAGGCGGCACACCGTGCGGCAGGGCCTCAGCGGGCTTGCGCAGGTGAACGGGCGCAACGCCGTCACCTGGGAATCGAAAATCGCCTACGACCTGCAGTACATCGAGAAAATCACACTCCTCGGCGACATCAGGATAATCCTCACCACCCTCGGCAAGGTGTTCAAGCGCGACGGAATCACCGAAGAAGGTTCCGACACCGCCACCGACCTCGGCGACTACCTGCTCGCAAGCGGCAAGATCACCCGCGAACAGTACGACCGCGGACAACAGGAGGCCATGCGCCTCATCGCGGAGGCGTCATGCTAAGACTTCCAGGAAAGGATTTCTTCTACGGGGATAGAATAGTGGCGGGAAATAACCTCGGCGGAGACACCGTCGCTGAAAAGGCCCTTGGCCTTCTCCCTGTCCCTTTCGGCAAGTTCTTCTTCCTCGACCTCGGCGATGGACTTGTAGCCGTAAACTTGACTGCATTTAAGAAAATCCATTTTGAACTGCTCCCTGGCATCGCCCTTGAACCATTGTTTCAAATATATAAAAGTTTGAGAAAGAAAGTCCTCCGCCTCTTCCCGCGGGAGAGACTTGAGTCCGGCCATGGCCGCCCTGAGGTGTTTCTCCAGGTTCTCCCCGGTGAATACATACTTCAGCGCCACCAGGGCAAGCGCGATTTTAGGCGAAATCTGCGGAATCTCCTCGTCCCTGTAGATTTCCCGCACGTCCACGACCTCCAGCAAGAACGGAAGGCCGATCCTGTGGTAGTATTCGGGATAGTTCGGGAACATTGTCTCGCGCTTGACGCGCCACGCATCCTTGCCGTTGTAAAGCACAATCGCCACGGTCGGGATGTTCTTCTGGTTCCTGACCATGATCTGGAACCAGTATCTGACCAGTTGCTGGATAAGCCCGGAGTCAGGGTAGCTCTTGTGCTCCTCGATGATCCCCACGAGCAGTTCGGCCTGCCTCGGCTCGTCGCTTGCGATCTTGACGGTAAACGCGAGGTCGCCCTCCCCGTGGGAAACCGTATCGCTGTAGGCCTCGGAAATTTCTTGCAGGGTGTCGAGTCTCACGGTCTCGAGGAACTGGGCGAGGTTCCTGTTCTTCCGTGCTGCAAGCTGCAGAAGTTCCGCCGTTCGCGCCGGGTCCTTGAGCACGGACCTCACGTAAGAATCATGCGAGTGTTTTTTAACCATAATGTATCCTCCTTCGGTTTGGGGGGCGAATTTACAAATTGTTCCCCCGGAAGAGTGCAAACAACTGTTGCTTTTTTGAAGGGCGGCCCGGCGCTCCCGCGCCGTCACGCTCTATTTTGTGGGGCTCCGCTTCGCCTAGCGGCTCGCGCACCCCTCACAAAACCGAGCCTCGCTCCACTCGCCGTCATCCCCGCGCGCCATCATGTCATCCCCGCGCGCCATCATGTCATCCCCGCGAAGGCGGGGATCTCCTTGCTCGTTCCGCGAGTCTCGGCACTTGCGTGTCACGATCGTTGCCGCGAAACTCTGGAGGCGGCAATTTAATATTATGTATGGTTTAGTTTCAATTATAATGCCGAGCTATAATACGGCTCAATATATCAAGAATTCGATTGATTCGATTCTTGCGCAAACGTATAAAAATTGGGAACTGTTGATTGTCGATGATTGTTCCACGGATAATACCGATGAAATTGTCGCTCGATTTAATGATTCTCGCATTACGTATGTGAAGAATGAAAAGAATAGCGGTGCTGCTATATCTCGAAATCGTGCCTTAAAAATGGCAAAAGGTAAGTGGATTGCTTTCCTTGATAGTGATGATTTATGGACGCCGGACAAGTTGGAAAAGCAACTTGCTTTTATGGTGGCAAATAATTATCATTTCACGTATACCGATTATCGAATCTGCTTAAATGGCGTATGGCAGCCGCATGTAATGACCGGTCCTAAATCGGTTGGTAAATGGAAAATGTATAACTATTGTTATTTTTCCACAATCACGGTGATTTATGATCGCGAATGGGTTGGCCTCATTGAAATTGCTGACTTGAAAAAGAATAACGATTACGCTATGTGGTTCCAGGCTGTAAAGAAAACACGTTGTTACAGATTCCCTGGATGCTATTCGTTCTATATCAAGCACGAAGGCTCTGTTTCCAGTGGTAAAAAATGGAAACTCATAAAATATCATTACATATTGTTTAGAAAGGGCTTGTCTAAAGGGCCGATTCTTTCTGCAATTTTGACTTTTAACAATCTCGTTCATGGTGTGCTGAAAAAGTACATTTATAGAATTCCTGCTCATGGAGAAGGAGAATAATATGTCGCTCTATCAGAAACTCGTTAACAAAGAAGAAAAACTTGCTCTTGTAGGGCTTGGTTATGTTGGCATGCCCATTGCAGTGGCATTTGCTAAGAAAGGTCTGAATGTTATCGGTTTTGACTTGAACAAAGCCAAAATTGACCTTTACAAGTCCGGAATTGACCCGACAAAAGAAGTCGGTGATGACGTCATCAAGAATACAACGCTTGAATTTACCTCTGACCCGCAGAAACTCAAAGAGGCAAAGTACATAATTGTTGCTGTTCCTACGCCAGTAAATGCTGACCATACGCCAGATCTGAAGCCCGTGATTGGAGCGAGCGAAATTGTTGGCAGGAATCTTACCAAGGGCTCCATTGTTGTCTTTGAATCTACGGTCTATCCGGGTGTTACCGAGGATGTTTGCGTCCCGATTATCGAAAAAGAATCGGGCTTGAAGTGTGGCGTTGATTTCAAAATAGGCTATTCTCCGGAACGAATCAACCCGGGTGATAAGGTTCATCGCCTTGAAAATATTCACAAGATTGTTTCTGGCATGGATGCAGAAAGTCTTGAAGAAATTAAGAATGTTTACAATCTCGTCATTGAAGTTGGAACGCACCCTGTTTCTAGCATCAAGACCGCTGAAGCTGTTAAGGTTGTTGAAAATAGTCAGCGTGATATCAACATTGCGTTCATGAACGAGCTTGCGATGGTCTTTGACCGCATGGGCATTGACACAAACGAAGTTGTTGATGGTATGAATACCAAGTGGAACGCTCTTGGTTTCCGTCCGGGTCTTGTTGGTGGTCACTGTATTGGCGTCGATCCGTACTACTTTACCTACGAAGCAGAAAAACTCGGCTATCACAGCCAAATCATTTTGAACGGCCGTATGGTGAATGACGGAATGGGCAAGTATGTGGCCGATTCTGCTATCAAGCAGATGATTTTGGCCGGCAAATCGCCCAAAAAGTCGAATGTTGTAATCCTTGGTCTTACATTCAAGGAAAATTGCCCTGATACGCGCAATAGCAAGGTTGACGACATCATCAAGCGTCTTGCCGAATTCGAAATCAAGCCTATTGTGGTTGATCCGTGGGCAAGCGATCGCGATGCCATGCATGAATATAGTGTGACACTTACCAAACTTGCTGATGTAAAGGATGCCGATTGTGTGATTGTTGCTGTTGCCCACAACGAATTTCGTGCATTATCTCTCAACGACATTAAGGCTTTATTCCGTAAGGATTCCGCAGACAAAGAAAAGGTTTTGATTGATGTTAAGGGACTTTACAAAATTGCCGATTTGAATGCTTCTGGCATGAAATGGTGGAGATTGTAAAATTCACAATGGTTGCCTAATAAGAGAAATGCATGATTCTAGTAAAATGGCTCTACGAAAAAATCAAGAAGCGTCCGGCACCGTATTATTATAATTATTCGATTCTGAAAATTATGTGTAAACCGATTCGTAAATTTTTTTGTCAGGTTCTAGCACCCTATTGTCCGTTTAATTGCATTAGGATTGTCATATACAGAATGTGCGGATTTAAAATAGGTAAACATGTTTTTATAGGAATGCGCTGCTATTTAGATGATATGTGTTACGATCTTTTGGTAATTGGCAATAATGTAACTATAAGTTACGGTGTGTTTTTTGCTTGCCATGGTCGTAATCAAGGCCACTATCCGATAACAGTTGAAGATGGTGCTTATATTGGGATGCGAGCGAATGTTATTTCAAAGACGCCTACATGTGATGGTGTTGTGATTGGCAAAAATGCTGTGGTTGGCGCATGTACGTTAGTAAATAAAAATGTCCCGGCTGGCATGACTGCTGTTGGCGTTCCTTGTAGGATATTAGAAAAAAATGAACTATTTAATGGTTGACATATCCGGCAAGGTGCTGAATTATGATATTGCTTTATGCGAAGCATTATCAAAGGTTTTACCATCTAAAGATCATCTCGTTTTTTTTGCGGCAAATGTTAATCCTAGTAAAGTTAATTGCGATTGCCGAAAGTTGATAAGCCTTATTCCGAAATCGCTGCAAAACAGCGAAAATATTGTGAAAAGAGGCTTTAAGGCTCTTGAGGGTGCTATAAACTATTTGTATTTGATTTTTTATCTATTGTTGCACAAGGTTGATGTTCTCCATTTCCAATGGTTGCCGTTTCTTGAAATTTGTTCTGTTGAAAAAAGCTTTCTGTGTATAATAAAGATTATTTCTCCAAAGACGAAGATTATTCTTACAATACATAATCTTTATCCGCATAATTCTAGTGAAACGAAAAAGAAAGCCTATAAACAGAGGTTTGGAAAGGTTCAAAGGTATATTGACAATTTTATTCTTCATTTGGAAGTGTCGAGAAAAGAATTCTGTAAGGATTTCTCTATTGATGATGTGAGAACCTGTGTGATTCCGCATGGAATTTTTGTTCCTAAGGGAATAACGATAGAACCGCATAAACGCGGTGAAAAGTTGAATTTGATTATGTATGGAAATCAGAGTTATTACAAGGGCACTGATATTTTAGTTGATGCTTTAAATTTGTTACCCAAGGACTGCCAGGATAAGGTCCATACAGTAATTGTTGGAAAAATTGCTCCAGATTACTATGAATCCCTGAAAAAGAAAACAGAATATTTAGACGTAGAATGGATTCCAGAATTTGTTCCAGACGACGTGTTGTATAACAAGATTGTAGAATCCGATGTAATTGTAATTCCCTATCGAGAAATATCGCAAAGTGGTGTACTTTTGCTGGCGTTGAGTTTTAAACGCCCCATTATCGCTTCCGATTTACCGAGCTTCAAGGAAACTTTGACTGGAGTAGGTGAAGATATATTCTTTGAAAGCGAAAATGCGAGAAGTCTGGCTGGCGTAATTGAAAAGTGTATTTGTAATACAAATAGAAATAGTTTCCCATTAGATGTAATGATGAGTGTTTGTGAGAAGTATTCATGGACGTCTATTTCAAAGCAGTTAATGGTATTTCTGGAGAAAAATAATGCCTGAATTTGTTGCTTTTTATTTGCCTCAGTTTCATCCTATTGCTGAAAACGATAAATGGTATGGACCTGGCTTTACGGAATGGACTAATGTAGCGAAGGCGAAACCACTTTTTAGAGGTCATTATCAACCTCACATTCCTGCCGATTTAGGATTTTATGATTTACGTTTGCCAGAAGTAAGACGTAAGCAGGCTTTGATGGCTAAAGAGGCTGGGGTATCGGCATTTTGCTATTGGACGTATTGGTTTGGTGCGGGAAAACAACTATTGGAAATGCCTATTTTTGAGGTGTTAAAAGACAAAGATATCACGTTCCCTTTCTGTATTGCATGGGCAAATCACTCATGGGAAAAGAAATTATGGGATAGTAAGGGAAGTAAAGAGCTTATTGTTGAACAAAAGTATTTAGGTGAAAAAGATTATGAAGATTTTTTTTACAAAATGCTGCCTTTGTTTAAGGATAATCGTTATTATCGTGTAGACGGAAAACTCTTTGTTTGTATTTTTGATCCATTAGCCAACGAGGAAATAAAAAATTTTATCAAAATATGGCGAGACTTGGCAAAAAGAGAATCATTAGGTGATTTTTTCTTCTGTGGAAAAGATTCTGCATGCAGAAACAAACAGAAAATTCTTGAATATGGATTTGATGCGATTTATGATGATAATGTGTATAATATTCATCATAATTTATCTATCGCCTCAAAATTATGGCTTTATTTTAAAAGAAAGTTTTTGAAATTACCGACGGTTTTTAATTATAAAGATGCTATAAAGTATATGGTGACAAAAGATGCTTTAAATAACGACGTTTTTCCGGTCATTTCACCGAATTGGGACCATTCTCCGCGATCTGGAAGAAGTTCCATACTGCTGCACAATTGTAAGCCGGTATATTTTTATAGGTTGGTGAAGAATGTAATTTCTTTAATTCAAAATAAATCTGCGTCGAGGCAGATTGTGTTGATTAAAGCTTGGAATGAATGGGGTGAGGGAAATCACATGGAACCTGATTTGAAATATGGTCGGGGATATTTACGTGCATTGAGGTCTGCTATAGACGGAAAGGAATTAATTAATGACTGAAATGCCCCTTGTATCTATCATTGTTCCTGTTTTTAATACGGGAAAACTTATAATTGACTTTGTTAAGTCGATAAAGGGCCAATCGTATGAAAATTGGGAACTTATTCTTGTTGACGATGGTTCTGATGAAAAAACAATAGATGTTATAAAATCATTAAAAGCTTCTGATTCTAGAATTCATTTTTCCAAAAGAGAAAAACAGCCAAAAGGGTCGTTGACATGCCGAAATATAGGAATGCAACAGTCGAGAGGACGGTATATAATTCATTTTGATGCAGATGATTTGGTTGAATCTTTTTGTTTGGAACAACGTGTTCGATTTATGGAGCAAAATCCCTCTTTGGATTATGCAGTGTTTAAGGGAGCGAGTTTTTGTTCGGACGAATTGTCAAACATTCATGTAATAAATCATCGATGGGGCCGAAAGCGAAATTCAGATGATGTGGTTTCTTTTTTATGCAATGATTACCCATTTTCTGTTTGGAATTGCATATATAAATCTTCGGTTTTTAAAGAAATCATCTGGGATGAAAATGTTAAAATCTATACTGATTTTAGTTATATTTTGCCGATTTTATTAAAAAAATATAAATATTCATATTCGACAGAGTCTAGAGACGATTACTTATATCGAGTAAATCAAAAAAATGCAATGACGTCGTCATTTATTTCCAAAGAAAAATTTGTATCTACTATTTACCTGTTTAGAAAAGTACAGGATGAAATATTGAGTTCTGAAAAACCGTCCTTTTATAAAAAAAAGTTCAAACGGTATTATATTGTTCAGATTGAGCGAATTTTTAATACAATGAACGATGATTATATTTCAGAATTCGCTTTCTTTTACAAACTTTTTTATGGGTTTGAGATGCGTATGTGTCTTTTGCTTTTTGTAAACAAATTGCTCAAAAAAGGAAAAATTAATAGTCGAAAACTCATTCGTTTTTTCGTCGCTTTGCTATATAACCAGAATTTTTTTATAAAGTGGATTCTATCTCTAAAAAGATATGTTTGATACCGTACTTTATTTTCTGATTTTGCTTTTTTTGACCTTTCTTTTTGCAAAGGTTAAAAGTAATGTTCTTGGAATAGTCCTTTTCTTTTGTTATGGATTGGTTGCTTTTGCATCATGCGTTATTCATATTACTCCAGTACCCGATTTAGATATTGAACGCATTACATTAACTCCCTACCTGTATTTGGTGCTTCTGTATGTGATTTTTTTTGCTCCTTTTTTGTATTCTAAAAAAGATTTAAGCGAATCGAAAGTTGTATTTAAAATTAATAGATACTATATAACATTTGCTTTACTTTATATTGTTGCTTCTTTAATTACCATAAAAATTTCAATTCCTGTTGCTTCTTTTATGATAAAATTAGGTGATTGGGCTTCTTTGTATAGAGAAGAGACTCCTGTTATTCATTCTAATTTTATAGAATACGCGTCTATTCTATTTACTAGTTATACACGCTTGTTGGCATTTATTTTAGGAATTTTAATGCTGAGAAAAATGCAGTCATCATTGTACAATTGTATTGCGATTTTGCTGATATTGACAGGGGTCATTACACAAATTTTTAGTGCGATTATATGTACATCTAGGTCAATGATTTTTGAACTATTTGTTCTTTTGCCTGGAATTTATTTGTTCTTTTATCAATCAATTGCGAAAGAAAAAAAGCGTATTGTGAATATTCTTGTTGTTTTATTTACTGTATATGTATGTGGGCTTTTTATTGATGTTACTGTGTCAAGATTTGAATCAAGGGGGATTTATGATTCGTTGTTGTCCTATCTTGGTCAGGCTCCAATTGTTTTTAACACGCAAATGTTTGGCCTGTTAGATCGTTTCCTATATGGCGATTATACCCTAGGAAATTTATATGGAGTAAAAAGTTTTTCTCCCTCAATGATTGGAGGCTTATGGGACGTTCGTTTTTATACTTTCGTTGGTTGGTTGTATGTTGACTGGGGTGGGGTCGGAACGATTTTGGTAGGACTCCTTTTGAATTTATTATTCTTTTTCTTTATAAAGAAAAAAACTTTATATGTGTCGGATATATTTATTTTATTTTCCTATTATTTATTCTTAATCAAAGGCGTTTTTGTAATTGGGCGGTCCTATATAATACAAATTATTGCTTCTTTTGTTATTTTCTTTATTTTGAAGTTTTTAGATTATTTTTCTAAGGGAAATGTAAATGAATAAGATAAAGACTTTTTTTAAATTGCTGAGAAATGACCATGTAGGTGTTTTATGTGCATTGATAAAAAACATCGAAGGAACTTTTTTTAGTAGATTCTTTAATGATGCTTTGTATGTGAAACTTATTTATTTTGCAAATTTTCGAAAATTCTTAAATTTGAAATGCCCCCAAACCTTTAATGAAAAACTCCAATGGCTGAAACTTTATAATCGTAATCCGCTTTATACGACACTAGTTGATAAACTTGCTGTGAAAAAATGGGTTGCTGATAAATTTGGGGAACAGTATATCATTCCGACTCTTGGCATATGGGATAGTTTTGATGAAATTAATTTTGATACATTGCCTAATCAGTTTGTTTTAAAATGTACACATGATTCGGGCGGGCTTGTTGTTTGCAAAGATAAATCAATTCTTGATTTATCGAGGGTAAAAGAGAAAATAGAACATTGTTTAAAGCATAATTATTACTATAGTGGTCGCGAGTGGCCCTACAAGAATGTCCCGCCACGTATTATTGCGGAAAAATTCTTAGATGACAATGGTCATGTTCCTGTGGATTATAAGGTGTATTGTTTTAACGGCGAACCTTATAAGGTCATGCTTTGCCTTGATCGTGACAAAGATGAACCGACAAAATTCTATTCCTTTGATTTTAAGTGGAATCTTTTGAGACACAATTTAAAGGGAAAAAAAGCACCCGAAGGTTTTACTTTGCCGAAACCCAAATCTCTTGATTTGATGTATGAAACTGCTAAGAAACTTTCGCAGGGGATACCTTTTGTCCGTGTAGACTTTTATGATTTGAATGGGCATATGTATTTTGGAGAAATGACGTTTTATCCAGATTCAGGTTTTGATGCTGCTATATTACCTGAAATTGATCAACTTTATGGTTCAATGATTGATTTAAACGGGTTGAATATATAAGATGGAGTCTCAAATGAAAAAGATCGGTTTTCTTATTAGTCATAAAAATGGCGAACGTAGAAGGGCTCTAATGCCCGAACATATGGATGGAATCAAAAATTTGGATTCTATGTATTTCGAACAGGGATATGGTTTGTCTGTTGGAGTCTCTGATGATGAATACCTAAAGCTCGGCTGTCACGTCGTTCCAAGAGAAAAAATATTTTCCTGCGATATTATTGCCGATGTTAAATTGGGTGATGCGGACTATTTGTCTTCTATTGAAGATGGGAAAATCCTTTTTGGGTGGGCCCATGCGGTTCAAAATGTTGAGTTCACATCCCGAATGATAAAAGCAAAGCATACCGTTATTGCTTGGGAAGAGATTTTTGAGGATGGACGCTACATTTTCCATCGTAATAGGGAAGTGGCTGGTGAAGCCGCTATTATGCACGCATTCCGTTATTGTGGCAAAATGCCTTATGACACCAAGGTGGCTATTTTAGGAAATGGGCAAACTACGAAAGGTGCTTTGAGAATTCTTCATGGGTTGGGTGCGAAAGTTGATGTTTATGGCCGTAAACTAGAAAAACTATTCAAAAAGAAGATGTTTGATTACGATGTCTTGGTGAACTGTGTAATGTGGGATACGTCAAGAACGGACCGTATTATTTATAAAGAAGATTTAAAAAAGATGAAACCGGGAACGTTGATTATCGATGTGAGTTGTGACCCACATCTTGAAATTGAAACATCGCATCCTACTACAATTGATAATCCTGTATATGAAGTAGATGGAATCATCCACTATGCAGTGGATAACACTCCTGCAATGTATCCGATTACTGTGACGAAAGTTCTTAGCGAGGGAGTTGCTAAATATATTGATTGCTTAATTGAAAAAAATTTCGATGAATATCCGGAGAATATAAAAACGGCTACTGTCGTTAGAGAAGGCTATGTTATAGACGAAAGAATTAGGAAATTTAGAGAACGTTTAGGCCTTTCTTGCTAAAAATATGCTCACTCAAAAACGAAAACTCCATTTAACATCCGGATTTGCGCTGTTTCTGCAAATCTTTACGATTGTATATGGATTTATTCTGCCGAGGCTTTTCCTTGAATACTTCGGTTCTGCTGTCAATGGGCTTGTTTCGTCAATTACGCAGTTCCTTGGTTTTATTGCGTTGGCTGAATGTGGTGTGGGGGCTGTTGTTCAATCTGCTCTCTATAAGCCGCTTGCCCAAAAAGATGCAGGTGAGCTTTCGAGGATTATTGTTGCTGCGGAGCATTTCTTTAGGAATATCGCGAAACTCCTGCTTATATATACTGCAATTCTTGTAATCATTTATCCAAATATCGTTAATGGACAATTTGAATTTATCTATACCGCATCCCTTATCTTAATCATTGCGATTAGTTCTTTCGCTCAGTATTATTTCGGGATAACATATAGGTTGCTTCTCTTTTCGAACCAATTTGGTTTTGTCCCGATTATTGTACAGATTGTTGCTCTTTCTCTAAATCTCGTTGTCAGTGTTTGCTTGATGAAGTGGGGTGCGTCCGTGCATATTGTCAAACTTGCTTCATCTGTTGTTTTCTTGCTGCAACCATTGACGGTTTCGTTTATTGCTCGCCGTTGGCACAAGATTGACAGAACGGTTGCGTTTGATAAGTCTGCAATCCCGCAAAAGTGGAATGGCCTGGCTCAGCATATTTCTTCGGTGGTGCTTCAGAGTTCCGGCATTGTCGTCCTGACGGTTCTCTCTACGCTGGAAAATGTATCCGTTTATGCAATCTATAGCCTCGTTGTGCATGGCGTCCGTAATTTGACGATGTCCGTCACGAACGGCATACAGGCGTTTTTGGGGAATCTATTTGCGAAAGGGAATATGCCCGCATTTAAAAGTAATTTTGAATCGTTCGAGTGGAAGTTGCACTTTGTCGTCTCGCTTGTTTTTGCATCTACAGCAGTGCTGATTGTTCCGTTTGTTGGAGTCTATACGCATGGGATAACCGACGCAAACTACATTGTTCCTGTATTCGGAATAATGCTGACTGCTGCCTGGGGGATGTATTGCATTCGACTTCCGTACAATATTGTTGTTTTGGCCGTCGGGCATTACAAGCAGACCCAAGCGAGCGCGATTATCGAAGCCGTTCTTAACCTCGTGACCGCAGTCGCTCTCGTCCTGAAATTTGGCCTGGTCGGCGTCGCCGTCGGAACCTTGGTCGCGATGGTCTACCGGACCTGTTACCTCGCGTGGTACATTTCCAGGAATGTGATTAACCGCAGCCTTTGGGCTTTTGTGAAACATCTCTACATTGATGCTGTTTCGATTGCTTTGTTTGTTGGCATGGTGTATTATGTCCTGGGACCAATCCAAGAATTGAAGGCGTCATCCTATCTTGAGTGGGGCTTTTTGGCGATAAAGACGACTGTGTTAGGCGTGTTGACAATTGGTGCTGTGAATTTGCTGTTCTATTTCAAAAACTTCTCACGTCTTGTGAAGAAACGATAGTTTTTAAGGCTGAAACGGCTAGATTCTCTTCCCGAGGACCTCCTGGAGAATCCTGTTGTCCAGGGAGAGTCTGGGGTAGTGTCAAGGGTTTTTCGCAAAAATAGTTTGTCCCAACATCAGATCTAGGCTACATTTCCGTCCTTTTCCTGTTCCCGTTTCAGCTCGTTCTCCTTTTCCATCTCGTAAAGATGCTTCATGTTCAGGTATCTCTTGGTACCCCATTCCTTCGTGGCGATATGCCTTAGCCTGGCGCACACAAGCATCAGGGCAGATTCCCCGTCCGGGAAGCAACCCACAACCCGTGTCCTTCTGCGTATCTCCCGGTTCAGGCGTTCCA
>Ga0247611_10008676_pt1 | contig 12455 bp, 4 predicted proteins | sample 177DNAGHGhighgp2_FD_192422 | JGI IMG/M metagenome (GOLD analysis project Ga0247611, IMG submission 192422) | Sheep rumen microbial communities from Palmerston North, Manawatu-Wanganui, New Zealand - 1770 DNA GHGhigh gp2 | ecosystem: Host-associated > Mammals > Digestive system > Stomach > Rumen ... | reverse complement strand
GTTTGGTGGAGGCATATTCAGCCAGCATCCCAACCGTAGTGCGAGTGTGGGACTGGGTTACCGGCTAGGACAGCGTTGGGAGGTGAATCTTTATGCCAATCTGGTTGGTGCCAATGCCATGAGCAGAGGACAGCAAATGGTCAGAGGTCAGATGGTGCGTTGGATTTATGTCGAGGACCGCTACGACGTGGGTTGGGGTGCGGCGGTGCAGTGGCATACTGTCCCTTATCGGTTGCGTCATGCAGTGGGTTTCGACATGACGTTGCGTGTGGGATTCGACATCGGAGAAGCCGAAGCGGACAATGTCTGGGCCGGCTTACGCTGGACCTATGACCTGTCGCGTCATGTGGCGCTCTCTTTCAGCAGCGATGTGGGTACATTCTATTTTGGCCGCTCGAACAGCATGCTCACTGGAGTGGACATGAAGATATATCCGCGTGCCAGCTTCGGTGTGCAGGTGGAGCTCTAGCAGAACAGGCCATGTGTGCGACACGTTCACGGGCGGAAACAATAATTTTGCCGGATGAAATAATTGTCGTATCTTTGCAGTCGATTTAACGACTGCAGATTATGCTCACACTGATAAAGAACATAAAGGAACTGGTGCAGGTGGAGACCGGCCAGCCGAAGCTTCGCGCCATGGGTAAGGAGATGGCGCAAATGGAGACGATCAAGGATGCCTATCTCTTGGTGGAGGATGGCAAGATCAAGGCCTTTGGGCCGATGCGGGGATGGAGTGGATGTGCCGACCGTGAGGTGGATGCTACAGGGAGGTTGGTTTTCCCGACGTTTTGCGATTCGCACACGCATATTGTGTATGCCAATTCGCGAGAGCATGAGTTCGTCGACAAAATCCGCGGCCTCAGTTATGAGGAGATAGCCAAGAGGGGAGGAGGTATCCTCAACTCGGCCAAGGCTACGGCAGCAGCCTCGGAAGACGAGTTGTTCGATATGGCATGGCGGCGCCTCGAGGATGTGTTGCGCATGGGTACGGGCGCTATTGAAATCAAGAGCGGCTATGGCCTGTCGACAGAGAGCGAGCTGAAGCTCCTGCGCGTGATCCGTCGTCTGAAGGAGAAGTCGCCTATGACTATCAAGTCGAACTTCCTGGGCGCTCATGGTATCCCGATGGAATACCGCGGTCACCAGGAGGATTATGTCGACTTGGTTATCAATGAGATGATACCGAAAGTGGCAGCTGAAGGGTTGGCCGACTTTATAGATGTGTTTTGTGACCAGGGTTTCTTCACGGTTGCGGATACCGAACGTATACTGGAGGCTGGCATACGATATGGCATGCGCCCGAAGATCCACGCCAATGAGATGGCTGTTTCGGGAGGAGTGCAGGTAGGGGTCAAGTACGGAGCGATATCGGTCGATCATCTTGAGCAGATGGGCGATGCCGAAATCGAGTGCCTGAAAGGCAGCGATACCATGCCCACAGTGTTGCCGGGCTGCGCTTTCTTCCTCAATCTGCCCCTTTCGCCAGCGCGCAAGATGATTGATTCGGGTCTACCGGTGGCAATGGCATCTGACTATAATCCTGGCACTTCGCCATCGGGAAATATGCAACTTGTCCTTTCGATGGCCTGCATCCGTTACCGGCTCACGCCTGAAGAAGCATTGAATGCCACCACATTGAATACGGCTTATGCCATGGGTGTCAGCAACGAGGTGGGGACCATTGCTGTCGGGAAGAAGGCTAACTTTCTTGTCACCAAGCCCATGCCGAGCTATGAATATATGCCCTACGCCTATGGCGAGAACAAGGTGGAGAGGGTGTTCCTGAATGGCGTTGAGGTATGATCAAAGCCGTCGATATCCACAAGAGTTATGGCCCTCTGCATGTGCTGAAAGGTGTGTCGCTTGAGGTTGGCCAGGGGGAGATAGTGTCCATCGTGGGGGCATCGGGTGCCGGAAAGACCACGTTGCTTCAAATATTGGGCACGCTCGACACGGCTGACAGGGGCGAGATATGGTATGACGATGTCAATGTGGCCATGTTGAAAGAGAAGGAGTTGGCCCGTTTCCGCAATGAGAAGATAGGCTTTGTGTTTCAGGCGCACCATCTGTTGCCCGAGTTCACGGCGCTGGAAAATGTGTGCATCCCTGCGATGATCAAAGGACAGCGCCTGGCCGACGCCAGAAATCGGGCGATGGAACTGCTGCAGTTTATGAAAGTGGACCATCGGGCCATGAACAAGCCGACGCAGCTGTCGGGTGGCGAGCAGCAGCGCGTGGCGGTGGCCAGGGCACTGATGAATTCGCCGGCGGTGGTGCTGGCCGATGAGCCGTCGGGCAATCTTGATTCGGTGCATGCCCGCGAGCTGCATGAGTTGTTTTTCAGATTGAGGGACCAGTTCCGTCAGACTTTCATCATCGTTACGCACAACGAGGAATTAGCGTCGATGGCAGATAAAAAAATTATGATAAAAGATGGACAAAAAACAGAATAATTCTCAAGTGGTGTATGGATTGCGCCCGGTAATTGAGGCAATCGAGAGTGGACGTCAGATCGACAAAGTGCTTATGCAGAACGGATTGTCGGGCGATTTGGCGAACGTATTGAAAACCAAAATCCGTCAAGCTGGGGTGCCTTTCCAGTACGTGCCCACGGAGAAACTCAACCGGATGGCAGAAGGCAATCATCAGGGAGTTGTAGCGTTAATTGCCGCTATAGGATACTATAGTTTCATTGACTTGATTCCGAATATGATAGAGGAAGGGAAGTCCCCTTTGGTGGTGCTTCTCGACCATATCACCGATGTGCGGAATATGGGCGCCATCGCCCGCACTGCAGAGTGTGCGGGAGTTGATGCGCTGATTGTTCCTGACCACGGCAGTGCCGCTATCAACCAGGATGCCATCAAGACCTCGTCGGGGGCGCTGTTGAGACTTCCAATATGCCGAGAGAGCAATATGAAAACGGTGGTCAATCTGGCCAAGCAGTGCGGGATGCAGGTGGTGGCATCGACTGAAAAGGGAAGTGTGTATTATCGCGAAGTCGATTTCAGCCTTCCCACGTTGCTCATTATGGGGAATGAGGAACATGGTATTAGTCATGAATTGTTGAAAATGAGTGATATAATGGCTTATCTTCCTGTTGTTGGCGATGTTAGTTCGCTCAATGTGTCGGTGGCAGCCGGGGTGATGATGTACGAGGCTTTAGGACAGCGCCGACGGGTCAACTGAACTTGCAATTTGGGCAGGATTGCCTTTAGCGGAAGGTTTCAACGACAGGGCAAGATTTTGCTTTTTAATATTTTTTAAATAAAAATGGGCTCAATGTCCATTTTTTTTTGTACATTTGTATTTGGTTTTGATCGCCCGAAAAGGGCGTCGAGGCTGTATATTTATGCTTGTAAATGATTGAAGAATAAAAAATTAAAAGTTATATAATATGAAATTTCGTACTTTGATAATCGGGGCGATTTTTGCATTTTCCGCACTGATTTCGCATGCGCAGGTGTTCGAAATGTACTCTGCGGGCTTTGAGCAAGGTCAGCCTGTGCATTTCTCTGTGTCTCCAACCTCGGGAGCCGTCTACGACAATTCGATCAAGTCAAGTGGTAACCGTTCGTTGAAGTTGGTACAGTCGACGTCAGAAGATATCGTTCTGATATCGGACACGATTGATTTCACGCAGAACACTACGTTGAGATACATAGCGATGGAGTTCGATCATATCTGCACGGCGCCGACAACGACGAGTATCAATATCGGAATGATTTATGTGAAGCGCCCGGCGCAGAGCGACAACGAGTGGACTCAGCTGAACGGTACGCAGCATTACAATCGTACGAATGGAGGAAGTAGTTCGTTTGCCAGTCTGTCGAATTTCAATGTGTATTCGTATGATGCGTGGAGCAATGCCACCTCGGTCAGCAATGATTTGTGGAAGAGTGAGCGTTTCGACATCAATGACATTATCACGGGATCGATTCCTGTCAACGAGCGCAAGCTCATGTTCAAGTTTGTGTTGAAGAAACATTTAGGGTCGGCATCTACGGCTGGCAACTGGTGGTTGGACAACATCATGATTCGTTCGAGCCAGAACCAGATGATCACTCCTGTGATTTCGATGCGTTGCTATCCTGATGGAGGTTTGTTGCCCAGCAGCCGTGGCGCAAAGGTGGTTCTGGATGCGAGCACTCCTGTTTCGCAGGGCATTAATCCCGACTCGGTTTATCTGTACTACAAAGTTGGCTCCGGCAATGCGGCACCGATTCGGCTGCCGATGACAAGAGTGACAAATGCCACATATGCGGGTGCCGCTGTGCCCCACCGTTACGAAGCCCGTATTCCATTTGAGGGTTTTGATACGTTGATGCGTTTCTATTGTGTGGTGCGTGATGCCACGACTAATGCCAATATGGCCACATTCCCTGCTGCGGTGAATTCTTGGGTGGAATATAGGTGTGTGCGTGGATCGGAGATGTCGCCCACATCGACACCGGCGGGATTTGTCGGGTCGACGGTGGCGTATTATTCGGCTTTGGTGCCATTTTCCTCGAATGCAGACAACAAGTGTGAGTGGGTGTACGATTCGGCGCTGCTGGCTGACGCAGGATATAAGCCTGGTGCCATTACGGATTTGCGATTCACGGTGGCAGTGCCCAATTCGGTGCAGACGCGAGAGAAGTTCCAGATAAGGATGAGAAATGTGGGGACCAACTATGAGGTGGAGGTCCCTACCACTGGTGGCTTGGTTCCTTTCTATAGCGGATACTATCAGGCAGTGTACGATTCGACCCTGGTGCTACAGGAAGTGGGTTCAAATGCCGAAGTGACCATTCATCTGCAAGATACATTCTTCTATGCCGGAAAAGATATTCTGATGCAGGTGATATATGACAATCGTTATGACGGGGCCTCGACATCGGTGAAGATGATTCCGACGGTTACCGGCAAGAGCACCCTGTTGCAGAATGGCGGTGAAGAGGAGTTCAATTACAACCCGTATACACATAACACGTTTAAAAATGCCAGCGATGTGTTGACGGTGCGTCCGTCGTTTGTGCCCATGATGCACAAACATCAGGCATTGAAGTACGACCTGGGAGTGAGTGAGTTTGTGTACCCGAACGAGGCCACCCCCATAGCGAGCGTGCCAAGCCATATTGATGTGAAGTTGAAGAATTACGGCTCGTTGCCGGTGAATGCAGTCAGGATATCGTATGTGATCGACGATGCCACATATGGCTATTACGATTGGTCGGGGTCGTTGTCGGGCAACGGTGAAACGACAGTGACCATCAACAACAACGTGAACCTCACTCCAGGATATCATTATGTGAGGGCCTGGGTGGAAGACAGCTTGACGGCAAGCGGAGTTGTTTATCGTGACCATGAGCCGAATAACGACTCATTGTTTACCCGTTTCATCGTCTGCGACGGACCATTGAACGGTCAAAAGCAGATTGGCGGTGTGGCACCGGACTATAACTCGATTGAAGAGTTTCTGTACACGTTGAGCCAGTGCGGAGTTGACGACAGCCTCGTGGTGAAGCTGGCTCCAGGATACTATCCCGCCTTTACTATTCCATCAGTGCCAGGTATCAGCGAGCAGCATTATGTGGTCATCCGTCCGCTCAGCGGCAATGTGACTATCTATGCCGACGAGACGATGGGGGTAAACGAGATCGTCAATATGGAACAGACCGGATATTTCCGTTTCCGTGACCTGAAATTTGTGAGACGCAGTGGGGCCTTGACCAATATGGTCACAATGGGTATGGAAAGCCACGGTTGCCGATTCGAGAGATGTACGTTTGTCGACAGTCTGCAGAATGCGTCGGCTGCCCTGCGTATTGGATCCTTGTTGCATTCCGGCTTCGGTAACAACCTGATAGTGGATGCCTGCACGTTCGAAGGTGGTGCGATAGGTGCTAATATCATTGGCCAAGCTAGCGATATGCGCTCAAGTGGCTGTGTGGTGAAAAATTGTGTGTTCCGCAATCAATATGTCAATGCCCTGAGTGTGCAGAACCAGACGGACGTGCTGATTGACCACAATGAACTTTATGATGTCATGAGCAACTCGAGCTACGTGATGCTGCTGTATGAAAACTATGGCAACATGCGGATTCTCGGTAACAAAATCTATACGTCGCATGGAGCAGGAGGTGTTGGCGCCAGCAACATCAACGGCACTTCTGCCTCACATGCTCTGATTGCGAATAATATGGTGGTGTGTGCCGATGATGCCTCGGCCAACCTTCTGCGAACGAGTTTCAATATCATTCAGTGCGATTGGCTTGATGCAGTATACAACTCGGTCAAGATGACCGCCCCCATGCGCAACAATATTGCAGCAGCCACGTTCGGTGGTGGCACCATCACAAATAGCCGTTTTATCAACAATATTGTGGCTTCGTTTGATGATGTCAACTATGCGTTCAACTTTATCCCTGGTGATGCGACTTCGAATACGGTGAGTAATAATATCTACTACTCTCTGAGCGAAACCCTTAACCGTTATTCTGGTACTTCTTACAGCAATTTGTCTGCATGGCAGGCTGCCGTGCCGATGGATAGTCTGTCGGCAAGTGTCAATCCGGGATTCTTGAACGGATCACTGGTTGACCTGAGAACCTACAGCCGCCTTGTGAAAGGTGTCGGTGTTCCATTCCCGCAAGTCACGGTGGACATGTTCGACACGTTGAGAAGCACCGTGGCCACATGCCCGGGCGCTTTTGAGTTCTCTTCGCTGTTCTATGATTTTGAGCCAGAGGCTTTGGTTCAGCCGGCTGCGGACAATTGTGCATTGCCAGACAATGTGGAGCTGATTGTGCGCGTAAGAAACAGCGGAGTCAGTGCTTACGACCCGAATGGTACGGTGCCACTGACGATTGGTTACAAGGTGAACAATCTGCCGTCGCATACCGTGACGGTGTCTCGTGCGTTACCCGGAGAGGACACTATTGACTATCATACTGGGGCCACCGTTCAACTTCCCCCGAACGGTTTGCTTGATGCCACCTATACCATCAAGGTGTGGACGGTTTCGGCTAACGACCCCAATCAGACCAACGACACGAATGTGTTCACGGTGGTGAGTCGCTACCATCCAGCAGCTCCGACAGATATCACTGTCCCTATCAGCTACGCGACCTCGGCAACTATCACCCCCACGGCAGGTGTTGACACCTGGGCCGTGTACAATAACACTTCAGCTCCCCACCGTCCGTCGCAAATCTATTGGTTCGCCAATCAGGACGATGAGGATCCTATTGCCATTGGACCCTCGCTGACAACAGATATTATTAGAATGGATACGCAGTTCTATTTCCGCCAGCAGCGAGAGATGCCCATCGTGCGTATTACCCAAGTGCAATTGCTAAAGAGCAACAATACCGAAGGATTGACTTTCCCGACGCCTGTGTGGATGGCTAATGGAACAAAGGTGGCTATTCAGCTGACAAATGTCGGTGATGGCACGGCGCATCTCCAAGGAGACACTCTGATGACAGTGTCGTCGACATCAAGCTTGAATAATAAGGTATTTACATTTGGCGACATCAGCCTTGCCCCAGGCCAGTCAGTTGTGGTTCAGTGGACGGGTGGCGTTTCGTCCTTCATGCCCACCACGGTCCATTCAGGCACTTCCATTTCACCCAACTACAACGCCAATATTGGTTTCGTGTACCGTCGAGGCGGTGTTGTTGAAGATGCTATCCCATTGAATGATGTCATCACGGCCAGTTCGTCGCAAGCCGTGAAATGGTCGACACAGAATGTGCCGAATTATGTATGGACTGGAAGCGGAGTGACGGTGCCTACCAACACCACTGGCGGATTCTATCGTAGTGCATTCAACGGCAACTCGACCGACTGGACTGTCGCCACGAACGACAACCCATTGTTCCTTGACCGTAACAATCCGTCATGGATAAGATATGTCGACAATGGTTGCCCCGGATCGTTTGCTACGGCTTACGTGACCATCATTGCACCTCCTACTGCTGATATTGAATTATCAAACCTGCAGTTGCCCGAAGGCTGCGGTCTGGGGGTCGAGAATGTGACTGTTGATGTGGTCAACTATGGTTCTCAGGCAATCAATTCCTTGACTCTGAATTATTCCGCCGGCGGTGCGACTGTGAGTGAAGATATTCCCGGAGGCATTGGCGGAAGAAGTCGTGTCACGTATACATTCACCCAGCCGCTTGACTTGACTGTGACATCGGATTCGTTGTTTAATGTGGCGGTATGGGCTACGTCAGTGGCGGGTGATCCGCAACATTCCAACGACACTCTGCATGCAGAAATATGGTCGAGAATGACACCAGGTATTCCTGATTACGATAGTGTGAGGAATGTTCCCTATGCCACGCGCGATACGATGGTGCACCATCCTGCTTCTGGTGTCGTTCCTGTGTGGTACAATGCTGACATGCAGCCTGTTGATACCGGATATACTCACATTACTGACATCCTCTATACGAATCAGACGATGGCAGTAGGATATATTGTGGCAACGTCAATCGGAGGTCAAATCGGTACAGGCACGACTCTTACATCAAAGACAGCTTATCCTTCACCGTATCAGCCTAACAGCAAGTATGGAAAGCAGCAGTATATTTACTCCGCAGCCGAGCTCAATGCTGCCGGATTGCAAGCAGGGCCGATCACCGAAGTGGCATTCCATCTGGATTCTATTTGGGCCGGAAGAGACTCTGTCACCTTCGACGAGTACTATATCGCTTTAGGCCTGACCACGGACACCATCTTCTCAGGCAACTCCGCCTGGAAACCAACCGAGGTGGTCTATCACCGCTCTTCGATGTCATTGTATCAGACCGATGTTCATACTTGGGTCTCTCATCAGTTGGATACCCCATTCAACTGGGACGGAACCTCCAGCATTGTGGTCCAGGTATCACATTCGATCAGCTCAACCATCACTTCCGGCGTGCAGACCCAATACACGGCCAAATCGAACACCACGCTCCATAAAAACAATGCCTCGCAGCTCTCGCCTTCAATTGTTGATTTTGTCGGTTCGGGCACAAAAGGCAACAACCGCCCCAATATCCGCTTAAGCAATGTCAACTATGGATGTATCGGATCGCTCTCTCCGATCGAGATCAATCTGATAGGCATACCGAATACCGATGCCGCCATCTATGAACAAGAAGGCGCAGATACCATAGTTTATAACTCGTGCGGAAATGTGGTGATGGATGTCGATGTCCGCAATTTGGGACTCAACCAGATGGATCAGATTAAGCTGGTCTATTCCATTGACGGCGCGGCCAACGATTCCACGCTCATCACCACCTCTCTTGCCCCTGGTCAGAGGTCTACATATCAGCTGTTCAACACACCCCTGTTGCCTGGCCGCCACTCGGTTACGGCTGTCGTCAAGGTTGCCGGTGACGATGTGGCCAGCAACGACACGTTGACAATCCAGTTCCTCGTCAGATTCTGTGCCGGAATTTACTCTATTGCTACTGATACAGGAGACTTCCATTCCTTCTCAGCTGCTATTGATACGCTCAACGTTGTGGGTATTGACGGCGCTGTCATCTTCAATGTGTCGCCAGGCATCTATAATGAGCAGGTTGTGTTGAACCATGTTCAGGGTTCTTCGTCGGTCAGCACGCTGACATTCCGTGGCATAGGCGACGAAAATCCGTTGCTGACGGCTTCCACTAGTCAGGCTAGCAACTATGTGTTCCAGCTCGACGGCGCTAGCAACGTGGTGATCAGTAATATCAGAATAGAGGCGCGTCCTACGGCCAACAACGTGAACTATGCTCACGCATTAGTAATGCAGAACGCTGACAATATCCGACTGCTGAACAACACAATCCGTGTAAAGGGAACCATCAACAACGTCAATGCATCGTGTATCGTTCTTGGCGATGATGTCACCAACCTCACACTCCAAGGCAATACCATCGACAGCGGTTATTATTCGCTCCGCGCCACCGGCACAGGATATTCGAACTTCACTCTGCGCAACAACAATATCACTCATTTCTGGTATCGCGGATTGGAAATCCGTGGACTCTCCAATCTTGAGATCACGTCTAACTATATCCGCTCTGGCGTCAGTGTCAATAGCCGTCCGCTTATCGGCATGAGCCTTTCCAATCTCGATGGCAGTGTCACAATCCAGCGCAACCATGTCTACCTGATCGATGACAAGAGTGGCGGTAAGCGTGGCATCCAGTTGAACAATGTCCAAGGTACTAGTCGCTCGTGGGTCTTTGTCAAGAACAATATGATCAGCACCAGCGGTTCGGCTTCGGCTGGCAATCTGGCCCCCTCTTCAGGTATCTATATCGACAGTTCCAGTGCATATATTAATGTATACTATAATACCGCGCGCGTGTATGCCGGTCAGCCTCCGGCAGTGTTCAACCCAACCGTGACCAACAGCGTCACCTCGACCGCCTTCTATGCTGGGCCTACCACCACCAACATTCAGGTGATGAACAATATCTTCGCCAATGCGAGTGGATTGTATGCATACTACGTGGCGGCTCCCACAAGTGTCACCTCTTCCAACTATAATGTATATTACACCGACTGTGAATATATCGCCTACTGGGTCACGCCGCAAGCCACGCTGACCGATCTCCAAACAACCAACGGCGACGATGGTAGTTCGTTGAACGAGCGCCCCTACTTCACCGCTCCTGACGACCTCCACCTGCTGATGACGAACTTCGTCGATAAGGCCCAGTACAACACCGATGTCACCGATGACATCGATGGCTTTACCCGGCCGCAGATTCCTGCTCCGACTATCGGCGCCCATGAGATGCCTCGCCTCAATCATGACATGTCGATTGTTGAAATCATCTCTCCCACCATGCCGCTGTCGGCGCTTGCGCCCAATAACATCGAGGGTGACTCTGTACTTGTGAAAGCATCATTCTACAACAATGGTATAGCCACCGAAACCAACGTCCGCTGGTATGCCTATATCGAGGGCCATGAAAGCGTGACCACCACGCCCATCCGCAACCTCGGCACCTTCCAATCTTCTGTCCTGAAGACCGATTCTGTTATGATGCCCACCACACTTGGAATCATCGACACCCATACCCTGCATGTCGTACTTCTGGTCAACATCGATTCCAATATGCGAGACAACGACCTGACCACCCCCATCTATCTGGCCCCCGCATTCAACCTCGAAGCTGTCCGTATGACGGCTCCGGAAGGATGTTACCTTCAGAATTCTACAATCACCATCACGATCAAGAACTCTGGCTTCAAAGACATCCCTGCAAATTCAACAGTCGAATTGGGATACCATACCCAAGGCTATTCACCCAACTTTATCCCGAACAATCCGAATGCCAACAAGATTAACATCCCGACGATGGTTGATACTGTCCGAATATCATACGCTTGAGACGCTCCTGCCTATAAATGCTTCGCGTACATTTACTTTCAATACAACGGCCAACCTCTATCCTACCGACACTGCTGCCAACATTAAAGTCCGTGTCAACGGATGGTGCAACTATCAGTACGACGTGATCCCCGCCAATGATTCAACAGGTCTCCCGACATCCTCGTCACCTGTCATCAACTCATGGTACACCCCCGCACCGCCTGATGGCCACGACACTACCCTTGCCTATGGTACATGGGGCGCAGTGACAGCATCTCAGGAAAATCTGCGACCTATCCGTTGGTATCGCGATTCCCTCCAGGCGCCTTTCTATACAGGAAACAACTACCTCCTGTCTACCCGTTGGGGCAACACTCCCCAATATTTCCACGACTCCACATACTACCTCAACTGCCTGAGTGATAAGGGTTGCGCCAGCGCCTTCTCCCCGGTCACCGTGCATGTGGCTCCGCGTATCGCCAACGATATCGCCTTCGAGGAAATACTAGCTCCTCTCGGATCGCGCGTATATATGAGCAACGACACTGTTCGTGTCCAGATAGCCAACTATGGTACGGCTACACAAAGCAACTTCCCCGTCACTTACGAGCTGAAGCGTGGCAACACAGTCCTTCAGCACGTTACCGAAATCTGTACCGAACCCATCATCGGAGGCCAGAACTACGCATTCACCTTCGATTCGCTCCTCACCATACCGACGCCTACCACCAACCAGAACTACTCATTGGTTGTTTGGACCGATCTGGCCACCGACGGCACCCGCCGCAACGATACCATCCGCGCCCCTTACACCTTCCGTTCGTTGGCTGAAAACACCTACTGCACTCCCACCACCCCCCTTGAGGCGTCGCTCAATATCTCGCGAGTCGCCTTCAACCAGATCGACTTTGATATTCCGCCATTGTCAAGCGGTCGTGCCTACAATAACTTGGCTCTCTACCAAAATCCCGAATATCCGGTCTTGCACCTCACCCGCGGTACTGTTGATTCGGTCTTCGTGATGTTGTCCAACTTGAGCGACACTCGTTCCATAACCGCCAATGTCGCTGTTTATATCGACTACGATCGTTCCGGAGTG
>Ga0247611_10008675_pt1 | contig 12455 bp, 12 predicted proteins | sample 177DNAGHGhighgp2_FD_192422 | JGI IMG/M metagenome (GOLD analysis project Ga0247611, IMG submission 192422) | Sheep rumen microbial communities from Palmerston North, Manawatu-Wanganui, New Zealand - 1770 DNA GHGhigh gp2 | ecosystem: Host-associated > Mammals > Digestive system > Stomach > Rumen... | reverse complement strand
CTACCACCACTCATTGTTTCTTACATAGGAAATAAGAAAATGAATATAATGAAAAACTTTGTTATTACTCGGTGACTAATCTAGGGTTGCACATTTTGTTTTGATTACTCACCACTTCTAGTATTATTTATTACAAAATTAGAATCATTTTTCCAATTTTGTGAAAATCGTTATAATATGTTTCTATGTAAACTTTTACTAACCTTTGGAGATGGAAATGACTAGGCGGATTAAAGTTTTGCCTACCTTGACCACCTAGCCATTACTTAATATAGGAATAATAAAATGTTGATACATCAATCAACACCCTATAATATACATTATTTTCTAGGATTTGCTAGACCTAGAATAATAATTATTTCTCACTTTAAACTAAAAAATCTTGGGTAGTCGGACTCTACCCAAGATTCACATTTAACACGGAGGATGTTACAATACAATATGTATAACAAACAAAAATACCTCCGTTTTATAGGGGGCGATTTGGTGATTATGATTGTGTGATACGAAACTACTTCTTTATACCTATTGACTTAATAGCCTTGTCAAAGCTCATACAATAAAGTTTACGCATATCTTTCAAAATTGTTTTTGCGTCTTTGGCATAGACATTGTTTTTGACGAGGCTATTGATAATATCCTTTTGTTGTAACTTGACAATTTCACCGATGAACCTCTTGGTCACCGGACTCATCTTTTCTAGCTTTTTCATAGTGTTCCTTAAAAATAATGAGGCTCCCCACATTTTCAGACGCAGGAAATATGGAAACTAAGGAGCAACCTGCGATGTGGGGTTTCAGAAGCCTCGGTGTTTAACGATAAATTACTTTGTGAAATCTTTTTCCAAGTTATTAATCTTTTTTATTATGCGGTAGAGCTTTTTCAAACATTTCATATCTTCTTTATTGCTAAGACTGAATATTCCACCATTACATATACCCTTAGAATTACTCCACCATTTACCTTCTTCTACCAATATTTGAATAGGGATTCTCACCAATTTCTTCTCACCAATATCAACCATAATAGACTTGTGAGTAATCTTCCCAGTATATTCACGAGTTTCAACCTCAAGGTTGAGGGAATGAGCGTCCGGGTTAAAAGACGGATATTTGCAAGTTACCTTAATTTCTTTCTTCATTTCATTATTCATAGTTACCTCCCTTGTTAGGGTTGTTTTTGTTTTACGATGTAAAGGTAATAATTTTCACAACCTTTGGCAAGGGTAGTTTGGTAACTTTTTGTGTAACTTTTTAGTTACATTCTACGATAAGTTTATACTACCACATAAATAATTTTGATTTTAATTTCATAAAATAATTTTCTAATTTTACACCTATGAGAATGAATGAAGATACAAAGAAGAAATTATTAGCTGTAGTAAGCTACCTAGAATATCGTGATGTAATATTCAAAGAACCTTTATCACAATTCAATCACCTTATTTGCGAATGCGGAGAAGTGTTGAATATTGATAGAGCTACAATAGCACAATTTGTACAACATCACTTTTACGATAAACTAGGTATGGCTTTCGTGGATAGACAAAAGGAACTTTTTAAGGAAGCTGGCCTAACATATTGCTTTAACCAACAAAAGGTGAAGAAAGAAAAGGCTAAGAACAAAGCACCTAAAAGGGATAGGGTTGAACCTTATTCTACATTTGGTAAATTGTTCAAGGAAAGATTCGGTTATGGCTCTAAGGGAAATATGTCGCTTTATCAAGCCTGTTATAGCTATTACAGACAAACTGGCAAATACCTTTGGGAGAGTGTTTCTTGGAGTACAATTAAAACAAAGTATGGAGTTGAATAATGATTCATTTGTGTGCAATAGCTAAGAACGAAGAAAGATATTTGAAGGATTGGGTGGACTACCATCGTAACATTGGCTTTGATTGTATTCACTTGTTCGATAATGGTGGTAATGGTGATTTGAGCTATATCAGCAAGTATGTCAATATCTACAATGCGATTGGAAAGCAAACTATACAATTACCTGCCTACCAACAAATTATTGATTGGTTGCCTAAAGACGATTATTGCCTATTCATTGATGTAGATGAATTTGTTGAATATAATACTTTAATTTCAGCCCTTATCCGTAATTGTGATGATTTTGATGTAATGAAACTTAGCTGGCAAGTATATGGTGATAACGGATTAGACAATTATGAAGATAAGCCTGTTTGGGAACGATTCACAACTCCATCAAAAAAGGATTGTGTTTACAATGATACTTTGCCGAATGGTTATACAGAGAATAATCATACTAAAAGTTTGTTCCACAAGACTAATAAATTTGCTAAGTGTGTTTCACCACATACTATCTTTGTTGAAAATGGCGTGTATATTAATGCTTTGAATGAAAGAACCGATTCTTCACCATTTGATAAAGTTGTTTGGAATAACTTGTACTTGAAACATTACTTGACAAAATCAAAACAAGAGTGGTGTGAAAGAAGATTGAACAAAGTAGATGCTTGTGGAAATAGAATACCTGACGAAAATCTCATCAGGTATTACGAAAATTTAAATGGCAGGAGTCCGGTCTAGTTATTCTTTATCTTTTTTGTTAGCAAGACTAACACGAATATCGGATAGTTGGTCTATGATTTTATCTAGTTTGTTTCCAATCGTGTCTAGTTGTGTATGAAGTAATTTGTTATCGGCTTCTAACAAAGTAATTCTTGTGTTGAGGGAATCGTTATCTTCATCTCTCTTAGTGCCAGTTTGTTTTCGTTGAAAGTAGATTATACAGTAGACTATGAGAGCGGCGACAACAATTTTAATGTCACCTGTTGAAAATGCCTGTGAAAGTATCTCTTCCATAATTTTACCATGCTTGTGCTGCCGTTAAATCTTTGAAACCTGCTATTTGACAACCACTTGGACGAGCTGTAACACTAAAAGCATGCCAGCAGTGTAAGTGTAAGTTTTGGAACTCAGTAGCAATACCACTAAGTCCAGTAAAAGTCATGTATTGAGTTCCATCATAAAATAAGTGTGCCTTTAATCCAGGGTTGTCATAGATTACTTTATATGGTCTAACTGTTCCTGGAGAAACACCATCAATATACACTCTTTTAGTTGAGCCATCTGTAGATACAGTCACACCAGTACTTGTGAAACCCTTTTTACCCCAATACATGGGAACTCTACTTCCTGTAATCGGGTCACAAACAATTAAAGACCAGTCAAAATTATTTGAACGAACATTGTAGTCATATTCAATAGTCCCGTTAGCAGTAAAAGCACAACCATATTTAACTGCAAAATAATCGTAAGTTGCAGTTGGGAATGTATAGTTCACATTCATCTTTCGTTCAGTATTAGCTTTAGCAGTAAAATCAAAAGAACTTGTATATAATAGAGCTGAAGCTGGTTCTGGTTCATAATTATAAGCCATATACCCATTCCAGTTTGGATAGGCTAGTGTCATTCCATCGTATTGTAATTTGTATGTATCAGGCATTGTTTGACCTCATTACTGCTTACGATTTATGCCGACTAATTTGTTAATACTAAAATTATATGCAGTGACTCCTGTTGTTTGTGTAACACCAACAAGTCTCCAACCTGCCAATAAAGAAAAAGCATTTGGAGTAGCAGAAATGTACATAACTTCTTCTGTATGAGTATTTGATGCTATATTATCCATAGGAATATAAGCATACATGTGGTCTACATTATCTCCTGGCCAAGTTATTTCTTTAACACAATCACTTCTATCAGAACTATTTGCTTTTACTCTTGAATAAACTTTTATGGTGCTATAAGAGGAGAGTGAATCAGTCACATTACAAGTAATACCAGTAGTAGAAACGTCACCACTCCACAACACAGTTTCATCATTACTAAACACAAGTGTATTATCAACCAAATTAACCTTAATGCCAGGACCAGCACTAATAGGCAAAGCACTACCACCCCAAGCACCAGAGTTTGTTTGTACTATGTTGTTCAAACTAACATCTGTAATGGCACTGTTGTTAATGGCACTAATGTTATCATCACTATCATAACCAAATTCAAGGTCTGTTCCAGCTTTAAATGCTGACCCAGCATAGCCACTTATTTTGTCACCATCATATTCAAGTTCAGTAGTGAACATTGTAGCTGTTGGAGGTGGAGCTTGTAATATGTAATTATTTGTTGCGATTGCGTTGATTTCACTCATTATGCGTTACCTCCACTTAGGTATTTGACACACTGATTCTGTTGATGCCGATAATTTTGTAAATGTAACCATTCTTTTTCTTTTCTGTATTTGTTGTAGGATTGTAGGCTACATTACCTTCTCCTGATGTAGCTGTTGGTGCTAACCAAAATCTTTTACTTTGCGTACAACTAAAAGCACTACCATTTGTTATAGTGTAATACAAGTTATAAAAACAAGTATATCCATTTGAAATAGTGTAAGTTCCACCCAAACTAATTTGGTTTTGTGCTGTTAATACATTTGTGTCATAAGTTGTTATGTTTCCACCCAATAAGGAAAGCCCATCATCATTACAACAATAGTAAACATTCAATTTCTCAAAATTATTAATTTGTTCATTTGTATTGAAATCTGTTACTTGTCCGCTTACATCACCATTGAAAATCACTGTTTCATCGTTGGAAATCCTTACAGTTCCTTCCGATGGCTGTGTAATGGAAATACCTGGACCTGCTTGATATGTTGTGGCACTTGTTTGACCGAGAGTATAAGTGCCTTGTGCGATTGAATTTATTTCACTCATTTTAAACCTCATTACTTCTTGCGTCTAATACCAACTACTTTCCACATAAAACAGTTCAACCCTTCACTCATAGCAGTTTGAGATGACATCATATTACAGAAAGCATTTTTATCAGACGCAATTTTTGTGTAATTGTCTGTTGGTGTTAAATACCAAGCACCAAGCCAAGGTGCATTAGCATTCCAATAAGCATGCATCAAAGTGTATCTTAAAGTACCATCATGTGGATTTGTATTTTGTACTTCCACTACAGTTGGACATCCATAATCTCCTTTATAACGAGGTGTCCATACAAATTTTATTTCTTCAAACGCAGTAGCTGGTTCTGATAAAGTTATTGGGAAAAGTCCTGCGTTCGCACTTCCTTCCCATAACACAGTTTCATCAACACCAAGTAGCTGAGCAATAGCACTAACATTGACGCCCAAAGCATACTGAGCAGAGTTAGAAGCATGTACCAATGTATCATCGTGAACCAACCATTGTTTCTCAGCACCATACTGAGCAATAGCACTACCATTGATTGCCGATACTTCATCTACCGCATTGTAACCAAGTTCACTTTCTTTCAAGTAATCACCACTATTTGTTTGATAACTTGTGACTGTTTCGTCTATGTTGGCTGAGTTAGTTTGTACATAACTTTCTACTTCTGGATTGCCTGCACCACCTTGACCCCAAGCACCGCTATTTGTGTTTACATTGTTATAACAATCAAGGAATAATCCACCACTTGTAAAATAGCTTTCTACCGCAAAATCAATCCTTCCAGAGTTACTTTGTACATACTGGTTGGCATCACCAAAGTAGTTAAACAAATTATTTACTGCATTACTTATTTCTTGCTTAGAGCTTGTTTCTGTTTTCTTATAGTAGTTGCTAAGGTCAGCAGCACTTGGAACAAATATTCCACTAATTGTTTTAGTTGCGGTTACACCTAAATCACCAAAGGTTAATACAACATCAAATGGGTGTTTATAACCATCATAGTTTGAAGAGAATACTAACTTTGTATTGAAATTTGAAATTCCATTGTTAGTAAAGTAACTTGGTTTTACATAGTTATTGTAAACAATTAGGTTGTCCTTATCCAAAGTACCTATTTCACCGGAGAATGGGTTTTGTTGTTGCCAACTCTTATTAGAAATACCATCAAACAAATAGAATACTTTACATTGGTAATTACCTGTTATGTAGTTTCCATTAGATGAAATAGAAACATAAGGCTTACCATTCCATTGTGACATATTGGCAGTTTCTAATCCCCAAACATTGTTTTGACCATCAGTATTATGTGTGGTTACATTACTAGAGAATGAAGGAACATAGCCCGTACTAGGGAAGCTTGATGTGGATGTTAATCCATACAAGTTAAGTCCTTTAACATCGTAATTGTACAAATCTCCAACAACACCAGTAGTTATGCTTTCATCTAATGAATGTATTTCTGCACCTAGGTTAGAAGAAACTGAAATTAATTGGAATCTATTAGCATAAGAGGTCATTGAAGAAACTGGTTGATAAGCAGTCATATCTTCAATGGTTTGATATGGAGTCAAGTCAACGGCAGTTAAGTAAGTCCCACTATTTTCTTGATATGTTGTATTAACTTCGTTTATTGTGGCTGAATTATTATAGACAAATGAATTGACTTCTTCATCACCACTTCCACCATCAGCCCACTGAGCCGAGTTACTTTGTACAACATTACTTGTGTCATTCCAAGTTGCACTTTCTGGAATATCAATAGCTGTTAAGTAACTTGCACTATTAGATTGATATGCCGTAACATCGTTCCAAGTAGAAGAATTACTTTGAACCAAATTGGTAGATTCGTCAATAGAAGCACTATTGCTTGTAACATAAGCATTAACTTCAGGGTCACCAACAGGTATGTTAGCAAAAGCATTTGCGAGTTCTTCTTTTCCACTTGTTTCATCTTTTGTATAATAATTACTTAAATCAACTCCAGTTATAAATCCACTTGGATTGTTTGCAGGATAGAAATTAGCACTATCACTACGAACAAGGTAATCACCTTTGACCTGGTATGTTTCACTAACTGTTTGTGCTAATTCAGCAACATCACCCGTAGTTGCCATATCACTAGGCATAGCGGTTATTACAACTCCACTAAGGTAATCTACACCTTGGTTAGCTTTATCAGTCTGAGCACTAATGTAGGATAAGTCTTGTGGTTGTGGTAATTCAACATCAATTCTTGTTATCTTGTTTACATTATCATCAACAAATGAAACATTACTACCTGCACTAAAAGTCCAAGTATCAGCACTAATCTTGTCTTCGGTGTTGTTTACAACTATTGGTGAAACACCTTCATATACTTTACCAGCATTAGCACTAACATATTGTAAGGCATCGTTAATTTCATCTTTAGAAGAGGTTTCAGTCTTTTTATAATAATTGTCTAAGTCACCACTTAGGGCAGTTACCTTGTTTGTAATGTTGGTAATATCACCTGTATATTGACCACTAATCCAATTATCAAAGTAGCTTGTACTTTGTTCGTAGGAATAAGAACTTGCACCCTTGATAGTGTCAGTCCAATCTTGATGGGCAGTCAAGCAAACACTTGAAATGTAATCAATTCCATTTGTGTTTGTATCAATCCTACCACTTAGATAACTTAAATCTTGTGGTTCAGGAATTTGTGCAATAGCTTGTTCATAAGCATTAGCACTAGCTTGTTCAATATCGTTTGTCCAGTCTTTTGAAGAAATTGTAGGTTGCCCTTCATCATCGTAAATATCAATGTTAGGGCCAGCACTATAATTTGTACCAACTGCACTTTCAACAACGGAAATAATGTGGTCGGTAATATCAATTCCTTGACCAGCACTATATTCTGCACCTATGGAAATTAATTTTTTGTTTGTAGAAAGTATAGACATTTAAACCTCGTTCTATAACTATTTATTACTTTACCAATGACCAGCATCGTCTTGATTTGTGAATTGTGCAAATTCAATGTTTCTAAAGCCTGTACAAGGGTAGAAAGTTCTCTTACCACCAGTAGTAAATCCACCCGATGTAATACCAACAACAGATACAGCACTATTTGGAACAAATGAATGGTTGTTATAACCACTACATACAAATTCACCATTTACATAGGCTGATATAGGTCTTTGGTAATGCTTGACAATATCCCATTGAATTTCTCTAGGTGAACCCCAAACATACTTTATTGTTGTTTTATCACCACTCCAATAGTTTCGGTATATTACACGAACATCACCTTCAACTCCACTTGTGTAACACTTGTTTGCATCGTAATACAAATAAGTTAATTCTGGACTTGTTTGTAGGTTAAATACAGGGTCTTTTATGGCTCTAAACACACAAACATCATTGTTACCTAAACCACTTGTCCAGTTCAAAGCACCTCTCCAACCATAAGACAACCCACCTACAAGAGAAGATGGCATTTCTGGAGTTACATCAAATCTATTGGTTTCCAAGTTCCATTTGTAACTTGTTCCTGTTGAAAGGAAATCAAAGAACACCATATCTTTAGGTGAAGAATTTGAAATAGTTACTTTGTAAGCAAATGGGTTAGAATCAACCTTTAGCTTTTGTAACCTAGCACTAGCAGGAACATCGTGACCAATATCACCATCGTAGATGTTGTAGTCAGCTGCCTTATTAGCACTTACACCAGAATAGTTGTATAATTCTATTTGCTTGAAATGACCTTGAATACTAGCATTACCTTCATCGTAAGTAAAAGTGTTACCTTGTATGTTACCACCAGTATTACTCCAATTTTGGAAATAATAATTTGGATTGGCGGTGTAGGACAAGTTAGATGTATCACCAGCATAACCAGTTAAGTTGGATGCAGTGATTGTTCCACCATTACTTTGTATGAGTGTTAAATACCTTGTAAAATCAATGTGGGCAGAACCTACAAAGGCATTGTTCTTTTTGTACAAATGATTGTTAATCGTGTAAAACATAGGTTCTCCTTAAATATCTTTTACAAGCATAAGAATGTGTGCGTAGTATTTTGCAGTAGTTTCAACCTCTGTAACAATGTTAGAAATGTAACCGTCCTGTTGATATGTTGGTTGATATTGTGAACCACCACTATCTCTTATTAGGTATAAAGCATCGTGATATTCTTCGGAACCATCATCGTGAATAGTAGAACCCCAACAATCAAAATCATAACCAAGGTTTGTAATCCAAGTTGCTGATGGGCTACCCATGTGACCTAATGGCTTAATATCAAACCCAAATTTGTCAATACCACTACCTGCACCCCAATCAGTTTCGGATTTAAGATAAGTTCCTGCGGGTCTATATCCACCACCATTACCATAAGCCGTATAAGTTGCTCCAATATTTGCATACAACTTTTCAAAGTCTTGTGTAGTTGGTATTCTCCAACCATCAGCAGAATATAATGATTCAATTCTTTTTGCCGCACCCCAAGTATAGTAACCTACCCTCATTCCATAAACTTCTTTGATAGCTATTCCACTACCACTATCATCATCGGATATTGGTCTAGTCCAAAGTTGGTCATTTACAGGTATTTCATTTGGGTGATACTTGAATTTACCCATAGCTGAAATATCACTATCAATGAATTTTACTTTGTTTGTATCGTACAAAGTAGAACCACTTACACTATAAGATTGAAAGATGTAGTCAGTGTTTGGTGTATTGGATAAAGTAACTTCAGTTTGAGAATACCCACTCATAGGGTTAGCATAAATTGTGCCACCAGATGTTTGAATAAGGTTCATTTCATAGACGGGTATTTCACGATAAAGTAAATGCCCATTATACCATTTGTTGATGTAATGCTTTTCCATATTAATTACCCTTCCAAGAATTAGGAATTTGTGCAAGTTCTGCAGCACCTCTTGTAGAAGAAATACCACAATTTTTGAAAGTTCCACCGTGTGATGGTTTAGGTCTACCATAAGCCGTTGTATAATTATACAAAGCAAGTGCACCTTGTTCAACCTTATAACAATTAGAAAAAGACCAACTCATATATTGTACCTTTCTCGTATCAAACAAAGGTATGCTAGTTATGTTATAGCAATCACCACACATATAATCCATTGAGGTTACATTACTTGTGTTATAATGTGGAATACTAGATAACCCACTACAATGAAGAAACATATAATCCACAATAGCTACATTACTCGTATCAAAATTTGGAGCAGATGAAAGTTTATAACAACTATCAAACATACTTAGCATATTTGTTACTTTACTTGTATCATATTCAGGTACATTGGTGATTTTGTAACAACCGTGAAACATACCCTCCATATTTGTTACTTTAGATGTATTTAAATATGGTACTTTAGTTAATGATAAACAACTATAAAACATAGCACTTGTAGATGATGCGTTGCTTGTATCAAATTGTGGAACATTTGTAAGATGACTACAACCACCAAACATAGATGCCATAGTAGTAGATTTAGATGTATCATATAATGGAACTGAAGATAATGCCTTACAACCAAAGAACATACTACTAAATGATGTTACCGTACTTGTGTCAAAAAGACAAATAGATGAAAGTGCACTACAACCATAGAACATAGATTTCATACTTGTAACACCACTCATATTTGCGGCTATTACTTCGCTAATGTTGTTAGAACGATAAAAAGCCCTATCCATATTTTCATTAGCGGCACCATAGTAACTTCCACCAGTTAAGTAAACATCATACACATCTGTAGTGCCTTCAACCAACCTAGCATCGTAATCCGGGTTGTAATACTCATAGTTATTAGGTGGATAGCCATTATTAGTACGAACCCTAATGGTGAATGGTGGTAAGTTCAATGGGTTTGGATTTGGATTACCAGTCCAAGAATTAAAATAATTCCCACCAAAATTCAAATATGTGTTTCCAAATTTTAGCATAAATTAATCCCAATCCCATTCAAGGTTATTAATCCAACCACTTGTAGTAAAGAACCAATCTGTTTGATTTTGGTCATTTGTTCCTTTAACAAGTTCACAATACAAACCACTTGGGAATACCTTTGTATTACCATCCCAATACAACATACAATCCGGTGTATATTGGTTGCTATGAACAACTGTTACTTTGTCATAAGCCGAGTAATCTTCAAGGTAAGCAGCTGTCATATCGTCTTTGAATCTAATACAATAGCAATTACTTCTATTATTAGCACCATTTATTATGTTGTACCAACTAGCACTTACATCAGTTGCAGGGTATGCTTCGTATTGAACACCTTGAACTGTTTGCTTTACATAACCACCAGCTGGGCTAGATGCAGTTGTAAGGAATACACTTGAACAATCCATATTGGCAGTGTAAGCTGTTGTTCCATTAGAACCAGTAATTGGGAATGTTGAACCTGCTGCACCATAAGCACTTATGACAACATAACCACCGCTTTCAAATAAGTCAATACCTGGACCAGCACTTAGACTTTCACCACTAATACTAATAGAATCATTTACATTATCTACGAGTATTGGTGCTACACCGCTATAAGTCTTACCACCACCTTCACCATCAATTCTAATCTTGTTTGTTTCAACATCATAGACAAGTGAAATATTTGAACCAGCACTTATGTTATTTGTAATTATAGTCTTTCTATTTTGTACATCGTCAGTTATAGAAATACCTTCACCAGCACTTAATTCATAATCTTCATCAAATATTGTTGAAGACCAAGCTGTGAATGCTGTTGTGTCTAGTTTGTTTGTAACATTGTTCCAAACACCACTATTGGCTGTGACTACATTATTGACTTCATTGTTAATACCGCTATTGTTGTAAACATAATTGTTTACTTGTGTATCACCTGTGTTCTCAGCCCATTGTGCGGAGTTAGCTTGTACAACATTATCAACATTAACTATTGTTCCGCTATTGTTTTGAACAAATGAATTTACATCAGGGTCGCCTTGTGAAATAGATGCAATAGCTGCACTAATTTCTTCTTTAGAGCTTGTTTCTGTTTTCTTGTAATAATCATCAAGTGATTGGTGTTCAACCAAGAACCCTGATGGGTTACCAGTCATTGGGTAGTAATTACCACTAGCATTTTTCAATGTATCAACATCGTTAGAAATACCACCAATAGAATCAATAGCTTCATAGGCGGATTGTACTAATCCAACAATCCATTCGCCACTTGTTTGTGTGGTATGTGCGGTAACACAATTATCTCCAATCAATGTAGTGTCAGTTACAACTGGTGTACCATTAACAGCCAAGTTCCATTGGGTATGATTATCAACCTTAGAACTTGTAGCAGTAATATTTGAATCACCAATCAATACAGGGTCTTTACCATCAACATAAGCTTTAGTTGCGTAACTTGATAAATCTCCACTAATGTTAGTGATTTGGTTTGTTATGTTGTTTATGATAGTGTCTTGTCCAGCACTATAAGAACTAAAGGCACTAGCATCCAACTTGTTATAGAAATTGTTTATTGACAAACTATAAGCACTATTTGTGTAGTTCCAGTTATTTTCTAAGTTGTTCGCAATACTAGCTGTATAAGAACTAAATGATGATATTGGCAAATAACCACTCATGCCACTTAGGTGCATAAAGTAGTTTGTATGTAACAAAGCACTTCCAATTTCATATTCGTTAGGGAATCTATAAGTACCGCCCTTCATTCCAATAAAGTGATTGTGGTCACCGCTCATTGTGAAA
>Ga0247611_10008674_pt1 | contig 12457 bp, 11 predicted proteins | sample 177DNAGHGhighgp2_FD_192422 | JGI IMG/M metagenome (GOLD analysis project Ga0247611, IMG submission 192422) | Sheep rumen microbial communities from Palmerston North, Manawatu-Wanganui, New Zealand - 1770 DNA GHGhigh gp2 | ecosystem: Host-associated > Mammals > Digestive system > Stomach > Rumen... | reverse complement strand
AGATCTGGGGCTGCTCCTCCTTGAAGAGGTTTACGAGGATATCTGTGTGAGGAGCCGAGGTATAGGGGAACAAATCGGGGGCATCGAAAACAAACAGTTTATCGACACCGTAAGGCAGGATCTGATCCTCCACCTTACCCTTGATGCCTGTACCGGCAACGATGGCATGGAGTTCCACTTTCAGTTCATTGGCGAGTTTACGACCTTTGGTCAGCAACTCCTGAGATACTTCTTGTACGGTCGTACCTTCAATTTCGCAATATACAAATACGTTATTAGCCATATCTCTTTATCCAATGATTTTCTCTTCCAACAATTCTTTGATCATTCCCTCGACATCAGCATCAGAAGCCGTCAAAGTCTTCGACTCCTTTGCCTGGAACACGATGTTCTTGATGGCTTTCACCTTGGTGGGAGAGCCTGCGAGACCGCACTGGTTTACATCGCCGTCTACATCAGCAACACTCCACTGGTTCAGATTCAGTTCTGGGCGCTCCTCATACAGATAGTCGTATGGCGTACCCTCTGCAGGACGCTCCATCGGACAAGTTGCACGCTTGTACTTCATCACCAGTTTGGCGTTCTGCGGGCGACAGGGAGCTGCGCTTCCGTTTACCGTGATTACCACGGGCAGGGGAGCCTCTACAGTCTCCACACCACCGTCGATGACACGCTTGATGGTAGCCTTACCATCCTTCACACTGAGAACCTCCTCGGCATAAGTTACCTGATTCAGTCCTAACTTCTGAGCCACCTGAGGACCTACCTGGGCGGTATCACCGTCGATAGCCTGACGGCCACCGATCACGATGTCCACATCGCCGATCTTCTTGATGGCCGTAGCCAGGGCATAAGAGGTAGCGAGGGTGTCGGCACCAGCGAAGAGACGGTCGGTCAGCAGCCAGCCTGTGTCAGCGCCACGATAAAGTCCCTGACGGATAATTTCTCCTGCACGTGGAGGACCCATCGTGAGGATTCCTACTGTTGAGCCCGGATTCTGCTCCTTCAGGCGAAGGGCCTGCTCCAAGGCGTTCAAATCTTCTGGATTGAAGATGGCGGGTAGGGCAGCACGGTTCACCGTTCCTTCGGCGGTCATTGCATCCTTACCCACATTTCGGGTGTCTGGCACTTGCTTGGCCAGAACAACAATCTTTAAAGCCATATTAATAAATAATGTGTAAAAATGATATCTTTTTGCAAAAATCGGGCGCAAAGGTACTCAATTTTACCCATACAGCCAAATAAATTGCACAAAATCAGCCGATTTGTGCACACTTTGGCTGATTTGTGCAATTAATTTGGACGGAAATTGATAATAATCAATTCATTTCACTCTTTTTGGCCATAGAATTCGAATGGTACCCATTGCGGATCTATTTCGACATGATCTGCCACGCTGGCGTGAATGATATGGATGCTCTCGTCCTTCGAACCATAGCCGATGATTTTCGGTTCCCATCCTGTCTCTTCGCCTTCCTCGTCAGTCACAGGCGATTCCGTCACGATATAACTGATGAAACCTTCCTTTACCACCACGAAATAGTTGGTATGCATCATGTCGCTGGTATAGGCCACGACCTCCTTTCCCGTCCAGGGAGCATCCTGTTCGGGCTTTATGTGGAAGAATCCCCGGATGCGGTTGAATGTGTCGCTGATGGCCACCGTCTGCATCTTGCCCTTGAATTTTGCCAGGATCAACATGTCGTCGCGCTCCTGATCTTCAGAGTCCTTCGCCTTCCTCAGACAGAGCAGGGGATAGCCGTCCAGATCCACGAAAGCCACATCCTTGAAACCTTCTTCGCTGGCCTTCGTCCACTCGCCGTCGCCAAACTCCTGATACTCAAAGTCCTCCATCTGGATTCTCGAGAATTGAGGTTTCATGCCGTCCCATTTGTAAATTCGTCTGACGTTGGGATAGAAGGGTGAGTATTCGTTGATGATGAAGTCAGTGCCTTTCTCTGGCAGCGTCCAGCCCACCTCCACGACGGAGGATGGCTTCTTGTAGTCGTCGAGTGGACTGCGCTCAGGCTTCATCGTCTGTGTCTGTGGGTCGTAGTCGTACCAGCAGAGCAGGTTCTGCGGCATCACGTGCTGTTCATAGAGACTGATGGCGAAGATGCGGTGGCCGTTAGAGCGTCGCCAGACACAACATGACATCTGGTCTACATCCGTCAGCGACTCGTAGCAGGCATAGCCGTTCTTCGGGTCGATGAGGATACGCAACTCATCCTCTTGGTTGTTCTCATACAATAGTGTTGTGCCGTTGCGCTTGGTGCCTGAGACGGGTTTCTTCTGCTGTTCCAGCACCTCGCCTACCACCCATGTGGGCAGTGCCTCGTTGAAGGCACGGAGCAGTGTCATCACGTCTGGAGCCTGCCCTCCGTTCTTGACGCTGATGGTCTTCTGTCGCCACAGACTGTCCACCTTTGCGTTGTTCAGTGCCAGCGCGTTCCCGCTACCGGCTCCCACGGCCAGTATACAGGTCATACAAAATAGAAATCTTTTCATATCGTTATCTATTGGTTGATTTGAATCGCAGCCGATTTGTTAAAAAGAACGTTGCTTCATTATAAATCTTCATCCTCACCGTTGATCAGAGTCTTGAAGATGTGTAGCAGATCCCTGGCGGTGCGCTTGTCGTAGAAGCCGTCGTCGGTCTCTTCTGAGTTGCTCTTGGTCTCGATACACTGGCCGTTCTCATCGTAGTAGTAGCGCCATTCATGGGTCTCACCTTCCTCACTACCCTTGGTGTATGAGAAGATCAGGTCGTGGGTCGTGGGGTCGAAGAGATACTCCGCGTAGCCGTCCATGTTCATCGCGCTGTCGTGCCTGGTAATCAGGTAGCAGCAGTAGGGGTTGTCGTTCTTGAATGTCGGCTCTCCCTTCTTCTCGAAGTAGATGTTGGTGACAGCGGTCCTCGGAGGCCAGTTGTCACCTCTGTCGTGGAGGGTGATCCGCAGTTCGTTGGGCATGTCGCCCTGAGTATTCCTGGTCACCTTCTCCTTGGCCTGGGCATAAGTGGCGCGGATGTGCTTCATCCGCTCGGCCTTGGGCGTGGTGGGTTTCTGGGGACAGTCGGGCTCCAGCGGCACGAAATAGCCGTTGTAGTTGATCCAGTTGAAGATCTTCAGATAGAATTCCGCATTCTTCTTCTCGCTCTCTTCCGTTGTCCAACTGTTGTCGGTGTTGTGCTTCTGCTCGACACAAGCCCCGTTGGCATCGTAGTAGTAGCGCGACTCCACCACAAAGCCGGCATCCGTCTCACCTTTCATATAGCAGAAGATGACCTGCTGGCTCTTGGGCTCGATGAGCACCTCGCGGTATCTGGTGTGTCCGTGGTTGCTCCAGTTCTCGACGATGAAGTAGGGATGTTTCTTCTCCACATTGTCTTCGGTTGTCTCGTCGAAATAATAGTTGATCTCGTCCATGTCGTAGAGAACGATCTCCTCGTCTTCCAACTGGTTGAGAATAATCTGCATGTCCTTGGGCGACTGTCCGTTCTTGCCGTTTCTGGCAATCTTCTCCTTGGCTTTGGCGTAGGCTGCCCGGATCTCCTTGAGGCGGGTGTCCTTATGGCTTTGTGCCTGAACTGTCGTGCTGCCGATAAGTAGCATCAGGATGAATATCGTCTGTCTCATATATCTGGGGTTTTATGGGTACAAAGATAGGAAGAAATAGACAAAAGACCAAATATAATTTGGATTTTTGTAAGATTTGTACTATCTTTGTCCCCCAAACCAATACTTTTTGAACTATGAGATGTTATTTCCTGATCCTGACTGTGGCTGCCTTCTTCTCTGATGCGATGACGGCTGTTGCGCAGTCCTATGATTACCAAAACACTAGACTGAAAGATGATCGCCGTGTGGAACTGTTTCTGAATCATCTGACGCTGGATGAGAAAATCAGTTGGCTCAGTACGCGTATGAGCACCCCCCGTCTGGGGATGCCGGCACTCAGTTGCTATGAGGGGCTTCACGGACTCGCCCTTGGAGGTCCGGGACGTAACAACGGGATGAAGACCGTGGATGGACGGGAGGTGCCCAACGACCTGCCTACCACCATTTTCCCACAGTCGTATGGCATGGGGTGTACCTGGGATTGTGAAGCCTTGCGCCGTATGGGCGACATAGAGGCTGAAGAGGTGCACTGGTACATTCAACGGCCTGAGGCCCGTCGCAAGGGACTTGTGGTCTACGCCCCCAATGCTGACCTGGCGCGTGATCCCCGTTGGGGTCGCACGGAAGAGAGTTTCGGCGAGGACCCCTATCTGACGGCTCAACTCTCCGTGGCTCTGGTGCGCGGACTACAGGGAGACCATCCCCGCTACTGGAAGACGGCTGCACTGATGAAGCACTTCCTCGCCAACAGCAATGAGGACGGACGCGATTCAACCTCCAGCAACTTCGACGAGCGCCTTTTCAGAGAATACTACTCTTATCCTTTCTATAAAGGTATCACCGAGGGTGGTAGCCGTGCCTTCATGGCTTCCTATAATGCCTGGAACGGCACGCCGATGTGCATTCATCCCTGTCTGCCAGAGATAGCCCGTGGGGAGTGGGGTAACAACGGCATTATCTGTACAGACGGTTCCGCACTCACCCTGCTCATCAATGCCCACAAGGCTTTCCCCTCTAGGGCGGAAGGTGTGGCTGCCATCGTGAAGAACACCGTGGGGCAAATTCTTGACCGTAGTGCCGATGAGGCCCGTGAAGCCCTTCAACGTGGACTCATCACCGAGGCAGATATCGACCGTGCTATCCGTGGTAATATCTACGTAGCCCTCAGACTTGGCATGCTCGACGATCCTGAGCAGACTCAGAATCCCTATGCTGCTATCGGGAAGGACACCACCCAACTGCCACCTTTCGAGCGTGAGGAAGTGAAACAGTTCGTCCGCGAGGTAACGGCCAAGAGTATCGTGCTGTTGAAGAATGAAGCACAGACACTGCCCGTCAATCCGCAGAAGGTCAAGCGGATCGCTGTCACTGGCCCTTATGCCGACAAGATAATCTACGACTGGTACAGTGGTACTCCACCCTATGAGGTGACCATCCTTCAGGCCTTGCGCGAGGCAGGCCGTCAGTATGGTATCGAAATCCTCTATGCTCCTGATAATCAGATGGGACGTGCAGAGGATATCGCCCGTAAGGCTGATATGGTGCTCGTGTGTACGGGCAATCATCCTTACGGTACGAAGCCAGACTGGAAGTTCTGTCCTGTGCCCAGCGATGGGCGTGAGGCCAACGACCGTCACTCGCTGCTGTTGCCTGACGAGGACGAGGTACGCCGGCTGCAGGCCATCAATCCCAATACGGTGCTGGTGCTGATCAGCAGTTTCCCTTATGCCATCAACTGGAGCCAGGAACACTTGCCTGCCATCCTTCATGTCACTCATTGTTCGCAGGAGCAGGGACATGGCGTGGCCGACGTGCTCTTCGGACGTATGAACCCTGCTGGGCGTACCACACAGACATGGGTGCGAGATATCCTCGATCTGCCGCATATCATGGACTATGACATCCGTCATGGACGTACCTATATGTACTTTCAGAGACAACCTTTGTATCCTTTCGGCTATGGACTCAGTTACACTCGCTTTGAGTATGGTCAGGCACGTGTGGTAAGACAGAATCAGCAACAGGTAGTCGTCTCGGTGCCAGTCACGAATGTCGGTGGGCGCGACGGGGATGAGGTTGTCCAACTTTATGCTTCCTATCCAGGATCGCCTGTGGAGCATCCCCGTCGCCAGTTGCGTGCCTTCGAGCGCGTCACTATCCCCAGGGGTGAGGCTCGTGAGGTCATCCTCACCATTGACCGTCAGGACCTCAGCCATTGGGATGCTGCACTCCACCGATTTGTGCCAGAGACAGGCTCTGTCCGTTTGGAGATAGGCGCTTCTTCTGTTGACATTCGTACGGTGGTCGATCTGTGATGGACATAATTGTTGGCATTAAGTGCGTTGGTTTAAAAAAGATTTTGTAAATTTGCAGCCAAATTCAAGATAAAGGACGTATGACAAACGGTATTTATACAATCTTGCTGCTTATCATGAGCAACGTGTTTATGACCTTCGCCTGGTATGGCCATCTGCGCCTCCAGCAGTCGGGCATCTCTACCAACTGGCCACTCTATCTCGTAATTGCCTTCTCGTGGATGATTGCCTTCTTCGAGTATTGCTGTCAGGTGCCTGCCAACCGCATCGGCTTCGTGGACAACGGCGGGCCGTTCAACCTCGTTCAACTGAAGGTCATCCAGGAGTGTATCTCGCTGGTGGTGTTTGCGGTGATTGCTAATTTCATCTTCCAGCATGAGCAACTGCACTGGAACCACGCCGCGGCGGCTCTCTGTCTGGTGGCTGCGGTGTATTTCGTATTTATGAAGCCGTAGTGAGGGAGAAAGGGGTGAAAAGGTGATTGACAGACTGACGATAGACAAGATCATGGACGCCACGAACATCGTCGACGTGGTGGGTGAGTTCGTGACGTTACGGAAGGCGGGCGTGAACTACAAGGGCCTGTGTCCGTTCCACGATGACAAGACCCCGTCGTTCATGGTGTCGCCGTCGAAGCAGATCTGTAAGTGCTTTGCCTGTGGCGAGGGTGGTACGGCCATCAACTTCCTGATGAAGCACGAACAGATTACCTATCCCGAGGCCCTGCGCTGGCTGGCGAAGAAATACAATATCGAGATACAGGAGAAAGAACTCACCGACGAGGAAAAGAAGGAACAGAGCGACCGTGAGTCGATGTTCATCGTCAACGAGTGGGCGATGAAATACTTCGAAGATATCCTGAAGAATGATCCCGATGGCATCGCCATCGGCAAGCAGTACTTCCGCAGCCGTGGCATTCGCGACGATATCATTGCGAAGTTCAACCTCGGCTTCGCCCTGCCTAAGCGTGATGCCCTGGCCACGGCCGCCCAGAAGGCGGGCTATCAGCCGGAGTTTCTGGTGAAGACGGGACTCTGCTTTGAGAGAAAGACCTTCCCCCAACCCTTCCCTAATAGGGAGGGGAGTGATGACTCTCAGGGTGAGAATTCTGCGGATAAGCATACTACTCCCCTCTTTATTAGGGAGGGGCAGGGGGAAGGTCTTCTTATTGACCGCTACGCTGGTCGTGTCATCTTCCCTTGGCTGAACGTCAGCGGCAAGGTGGTGGCCTTCGGAGGGCGACTGCTCGACTCCCGTACGAAGGGCGTTCAGCAGAAATACGTGAACTCGCCCGACTCGGAGATCTATCATAAGGAACGTGAACTCTATGGACTCTATCAGGCAAAGAAGGCCATCGCGAAGGAGGACAGGGTATATATGGTTGAGGGCTATACCGACGTGATTGCCATGCACCAGTGTGGGCTGGAGAATGTCGTCGCCAACTCTGGTACGGCCCTCTCCGTGCATCAGATCAAACTGCTGCGACGCTTCACCCAGAACATCACCTTATTATATGATGGTGACGAGGCGGGTATCCATGCCGCCATGCGAGGGACGGATATGCTGTTGGCGGAGGGGATGAACATCAAGGTGCTGCTGTTGCCGGATGGTGACGACCCCGACTCGTTCTCAAAGAAACATTCCGCCCAGGAGTTCAAGGACTATATCGAGAAGAACGCTACGGACTTCATCACGTTCAAGACGCGGCTGACGGTGGAGAACGTTAACGACCCCGTGAAGCGCTCCGAGGCTATCGGCGGCATCGTAAAGAGCATCTCCGTCATCCCTGACCAGATCCTGCGATCCACTTATCTCAGTGAACTCTCCCAGCGTTTGGGCATTAAGGAACAGACACTGCTCAACTCGATGAACGGGATGATCAGCAAGGAGATCGAGGAGAAGGAAAAAGAAAGATCGAGGAGTGTGGAGAGTGGAGTGAGTAGTGAGAATACTTCTGCCACAAATCAGCCGCAGGACATATCTCACTCCTCACTCCTCACTCCTCACTCCTCGGAAATCGAATCTCTGCTCATCCAGTCCGTCGTCCGCGATGGTGAGAAGGTTATCTACGAAGGCATCGAGACCGAAGACGGCCAGACCATCAACCTGACGGTGGCGCAGTATATCGCCTATGACCTCGGCCAGGATGGTCTGTCGTTCCACGACGACCGTTATAATACGATTCTTTCAGAGGCTGCTGCCCATAGTGGGGAGGGAGGATTCAAGGCGGAAGAGTATTTCATGCACCATCCTGATATTGCCATCAGTTCGCTGGCAGCAGAACTGGCCATCGACCGTCATCAGTTGACGCCCGGTTTCCAACCTAAGGAACGGGAAGGCGGCCTCCGTCAGCGGGTCATTCACCTCGTGCTCGACCTGCGGATGGATATCATCGAGAAACGGCTCAAGGAGATCCAGGCACAGTTGAAGACCGTTGGCAGCGACATGGAACGGATGAAACAGTTGCTGGAGGAGTTCCGTGACACCCAGCAGATTCGTGACGCCCTCGCCCGCCAGTTGGGCAATGATGTCATCAGGTAATCATAAAGCTCAAAGTTCAAAGTCCATGAGTTGGAACCTGATATTTGTCATCGTCTCGCAGTTGATCGCCATCCTGGCTATTATCCACGTGGTGCTCGACAATCGCCAGCCAGCCAAGACCCTTGCCTGGGCGCTGGTCATCTGGTTCGTGCCGGTTGCTGGTGTCGTGTTCTACCTCTTCTTCGGCATCAACACCCGCAAGGAGCGCTATGTCAGCGAACGGAACATGAACCAACTGACGAAGCGCTCGATGCTGGAGTTCGTCGAACAGCAGAACCTCCGGCTGCCTGAGCGGCAAAAACCGCTTATCGACCTCTTCATTAACCAGAATCTCGCCTTGCCTTTCAAAAACAACCAGGTTGACATCTATACCGACGGCTATCAGTTCTTTCCTGCCTTGTTGCAGGAGATCAGCAAGGCTCGTAGTCACATCCACCTGGATATGTATATCTTTGCCGACGATGCTTTGGGTACGCTGATTGCCGATGCGCTCATCGCCAAGGCCCGTGAGGGGGTGGAGATACGTGTGGTCTACGATGATGTGGGCTGTTGGAATGTTAAGCGGCAGTTCTTTGAACGGATGCGTGAGGAGGGCATCGAGGCGGTACCGTTCATGCCTGTTCACTTCCCGTCGTTCACGAGTAAGGTGAACTACCGCAACCACCGTAAGATCATTGTCATCGACGGCTTGGTAGGGTTTATCGGAGGCATGAACTTCGCCTTGCGTTATGTGAAGGGATCGAATGGTCACCCATGGCGTGACACGATGCTTCGAGTGGTGGGGGGTGCTGTGAATGTCTTGCAGCGGGCTTTCCTCGTAGACTGGTATTTCGTGGACCGTACCTTGCTCTCCGACCGTAAATACTATCCGCAGCATACTTCTGAGTCTGGAAGACAGACGGAGAACAACTGCCTCATACAGGTAGTGACCAGTGGTCCGATCACGCCTTATCCGGAGATCATGCAAGGTTTCGTGCGTATTATCACGGGTGCCCGTCGATACCTTTATCTCGAGACCCCTTATTTCCTGCCTAACGACCCCGTGCTCTTTGCCTTGAAGACGGTGGCCTTGGCAGGTGTCGACGTGCGGGTGCTCTGTCCTAAGCATAGTGATGCCCGTTTCGTGGAATGGGCCAGCCGCAGTTATCTGCGTGAGGTCGTGGAGGCTGGTGTGAAGGTGAGCCTTTATGAGGCGGGCTTCCTCCATTCGAAGGTGATGGTGTGTGATGATGCGGTCAGCACCTGTGGCTCGACGAACCTCGATTTCCGCAGTTTCGAGAATAACTTCGAAGCCAATCTCTTCATCTACGACGAGGGCGTGGCTCTCAGGATGAAGAAGGTATTCCTCGACGATGAGCGGCAGTCCGTTGCCCTGACAGATCTGCCAGAGCGTATGCGTGCCAACTTCTTCATCCGTCTGTGGGAGAGCATCACTCGCCTGATGGCTCCTTTGTTCTGAAAATCGAGAAGTTGACGCTACCGTAACTGCGGTGCTCCACGAAGTGTGGATCGTTGGAGAAGTCGTGGTCTTTGCCATGCTCGAAGACGAAGATGCCGTCGTCTTTCAGCATTCCCTTCTCAAAGATGAGGCTGGGAATCGTGGGCAGTTCCTTCAGGGCGTATGGGGGATCGGCGAAGATGAAATCATACTTCTGCTTGCACGATTTGATATAGCGGAACACATCACCCCGGAGACATTGAACATTGAACATTCTTGCGTCCCGTTGGTAGCAAGCGTCCTTCGGCCGAGCGGAACATTGATCATTGTTTCCCTGAAGTTTCTGCAGACATTGTTGGATGAAACGATGATGGTCGCGGTCGAGTTCGACGCTGACCACACGGCTACAACCACGTGAAAGGAGTTCGAGGGTGATGCTGCCTGTGCCCGAGAAGAGATCCAGTGCCTCTGCTCCCTCGAAGTCGATATACTGTGTGAGCACGTTGAAGATGTTCTCCTTGGCGAAGTCTGTCGTCGGCCTCGCCTTGAAACTCCGTGGAATATCGAAGTGTCGTCCCTTATATCGTCCTGTTATAATTCGCATATTTGTATGTTTACGGTTTACAGATAATTTCCTTGCACGTCCAGACAATTGCCTATAGTAGTAATCATCTGTAAACTGTAAACCGTAAACTGTAAACCGTAAACCGTAAACTGTAAACCGTAAACCGTAAACTGTAAACCGTAAACATTTTATTATATTCCTTTTACGATGAGTGTCATGAGGTCATACGGCATTCCCTTCACCTTCGTGGCAGGCGCCTGGTTGAATTCGGCAGCGGGGTTACTGAGATACACTTTCTGCAGATACATCTTCAACTCCTTCATGAGTTTCTCCTCTTCAGGCACCTCACCAGACAAATGCAACTCGTCGTGGAGCACGTCCATCCGCAACTGCTTCCAGACGTAGACGATGAAATACAGTGCGTCGTTGGCATGGGTCACCTCGAAGGTGTTGCAGAATCTGAAACGGTTCTGCTGGAAGGCAAACAAACAGAGTTGACGGTCAAAGAAGGTGGCATAGAGTTTGTTGAAGTGACCAGTGAAACTACGCTGGTGCTTGTATCGCCAGATGGGGACCATGGCATGTGTGAACTGCACGTTGTCATAGTGGTCGTTGATGACGCCATACAGGTCTTTGTTGACAGGGAACAGGCAGACGGCCTTCAGATAGGGCAGCACGTTGAAGAGTATCTTTCTTGGCTCCTGGCTGGGGGCAAAGGTGTAGTTGTAGAGATCGTTGATGTGCTCCTCCTCAAACTGTTCTATGGGTACAAACATCGACGGTGTGTCAAGCACCACCTGCACCCGCTTGATGTCTGCCGATGGCAGGGATGCCGTCTTCAAGGCCTCCCGCAGGTTTGCAGCCATAGAGATGCCGCCTTTCACCACGTAGGGCTCATAGCGGAGCGGCTGGTCTGTCTCGACAGGATCAGGCAGAGTGAACGAGAGCGTGTTCCTCCCGATACGCATGATCAGTTTCTTATTTAGTATCTCTTCCATCCTACAATGTAATCATCTGTAAACTGTAAACCGTAAACTGTAAACTATAAACTGTAAACTATAAACTTTAAACTATAAACAAAAACTATCGTACCACGCTGGCGATGCACAAGGCGAGCAGGCCGAGTGCTACTAATGCCAGGATGATGTTGATGATCTTGTCTGATTTCTCCATTTCGGTGCAAAGATACTCCTTTTTTTTCAGACAAAAGAACAAAAGAAACAAAAATTATATGTCCGCATGTTCTTATGTCTAAAAACACAGTATCTTTGGAGCAGAAATAGTCTGTATATCGCATGACTATTTGTTAAGACATACATGAAAATCGCTCATCCCTCACATTCTTGAGCAAGAATCCTTTGTATAAAGGAGTTTCGAGAGATTCATCCCTCCCTTGATCCCTCACATTTCCCTCACACGATCCCTCACATTAACACTCCTAAATAACACCCAAATGTTAAGTTTTGACAAATAACGATAGTCTCGGACACATTATGTCCGGCCCTACCCGTACCTTTGCCCCCAGAAACTTAAAATGGAGGACAAAAGTACATTATGAAAATGGTTAATTTGCAAAACATTAAGAATTGTTGTGAACGTATCTGGCCATGCTTGAAGTGGACGAAGAGAATTACGATGAGGCTCTGCGATGGTTTAAGGAGGCGCAAAGCAAGGGTAATCGTACTGTCAAATCGTATATATGGTATCTGGAAAGGAAATTGAACTAAGATTGTAACTCTAAACTAACAGCAGGAAAACAGCTATGGAATTCTGGTGAGGAAATCAGCATATTTGAGAATAGGAATACCTGCATGAGAGCCAAGATCGGTGAGGTCCTTATCGCCACTAACAATAAAATCCACAGGTACGCTCTCTGCCATAGAGAGAAGGTATAGGTCTTTGGGGTCTCTGATATTTGATTCTGCTTCGACTGTAATATCTGTAAAAAGGCAAACATCATATATCATCTCAAAGAAAT
>Ga0247611_10008673_pt1 | contig 12458 bp, 9 predicted proteins | sample 177DNAGHGhighgp2_FD_192422 | JGI IMG/M metagenome (GOLD analysis project Ga0247611, IMG submission 192422) | Sheep rumen microbial communities from Palmerston North, Manawatu-Wanganui, New Zealand - 1770 DNA GHGhigh gp2 | ecosystem: Host-associated > Mammals > Digestive system > Stomach > Rumen ... | reverse complement strand
AACTTTACTGAAGCAATTGAAAAAGATATGACTATTGTAGTATTTGTAGATACAGATGCAGAAAAAGAAGATATAGAAAATATAGAAGATGAAATAAAAAGAATATCTAATGTAGAAAAAATATCATATCAAACAAAACTTGAAGTAAAAGAAAAAATGCAAGAAGAAAGTGAAGTCTTTAAAACAGTTTTAGATACATGGAGTGATGAAGAATCACCTCTAAAAGATACTTTCCAAGTAAAAGTTAAAAAAGTAGAAAAATTAAAAGATACTGCTCAAAGAATAGAAAGAATAGATAAAGTATCAACAGTAAGATATGGTGAAGGTATGGTAGATAAAATGGTTAAAGCATTTTCATCTATTGAAAAAGTAACTTACGGTATAGTAATTGCTTTAGTCTTAGTAACTATTTTCTTAATTATTAATACAATTAAATTAACTATTTCTGCAAGAAGTAGAGAAATAGGAATAATGAGATTAGTTGGTGCAAGTAATATTACAATTAAATTACCATTTATTATAGAAGGTATGGTATTAGGATTATTTGGTTCCATAGTACCAGTAATAATAACTACATATGGTTATTTAGCCTTTTATAAACATTTTGATGGTTATTTATATTCAAAATTAATACAATTAATATTACCTGAACCATTTATATATCAAGCATCTTTAATAGTTGTTGGTATAGGTATTTTAGTAGGTATGATAGGTAGTGCTAGTGCCGTAAGAAAATACTTAAAGATCTAATGAAAAATAAAATTTTAGTAGTAACTTCAATTATTCTGTTATTAGTATCTTTTGTAGCACTACCAACTGATACTAGTGCAAAGACTATTCAACAATTTGAAGAAGAAGTTAATAAATATACTAAAGAATTAGAAGCAAAAAAAGCCAATCTAGCTAAGAATGATGCAGAAGTACAAGAAATTATTAAAAAAATAAAAAATATAGAATCACAAATTCAAGAAGCAGAAAATGAAATAGAAAAACTTCAACAAGAAATAGAAGAAAGTGAAAAAGAAATTAAAAGAAAAAGTGAAGAAAGTAAAAATATAATTTCTTACTATCAAGTGGCTAATGGTGAAAATGCTTATTTAGAATATGCTTTTGGAGCTACAGATATCACAGATATGGTTTATAGATTATCAATAGTTGAACAATTAACTGAGTATAATAATAAAATCATGAAAGAACTAGAAGAATTAATCAAAAAGAATCAAGCAAAACAAAAAGAATTACAAGAAAAAGAAGAAGAATTAAAGAAATTAAAATCTGAACTTAGGAGTGAGCAAGCCCGAATAGAGGCGGACTCAGCTTCAATTAAAGAGAGTATGCCATCAATCCAAGATCAAATAAATGCAGCAAGAGATAGTGTTAATTATTATAAGAGATTAGGTTGTGGAGCAACAGAAGATATTCAAGCTTGTGAATATAGAAAATCCCAAGAATCTGGAAGTTCAATACCAAGTGTAGGATTCTTCTCAAGACCAATGGACTATGGATATATAGTTAGAGGTATGTGGGGAGGACATATGGGTTATGACTTAAGCAGTGGTAATAAAAATATGCCTATTCATCCAATAGGAGCTGGAGTAGTACACGCAATATATACAGATACATGTACTTCAGGATATTGGTGCCAAGCACAAGGATTCTGGTGTAATGGTAATGCTAAAATAGTAGTAATAAAACATAACTACAACGGAAGATATATTTATTCATCTTATGTACACTTAAGTGCATTTGGAAACATTTCAACAGGACAATATGTATCAAAAGATTCAATAATTGGATATATGGGAACAACAGGATGTTCAACAGGAGAACACTTACATTTAGAGTTAGCTGATTGCTTCTGGATGAATGGTGGATGTAGTTATTATTCATATACAAATAGATTAATAAACCCTACAAGTTTAGTTAACTTACCATCTAGTTGGTCAAATAGATAAAAGAATAGAGAAATCTATTCTTTTTTTGTAAACTACTAGTAGATTTTATTAATATACTCAAATCTATATAATGTATAGAGGTGAGAAGTAATGGATAATAAAACAGGAAAATTTATATTAAGTTTAAGACAAGAAAAAGGATTAAGTCAGTATCAATTAGCAGAAATGATACCAATATCAAGACAAGCAGTATCTAAATGGGAAAGAGGAGAAAATATTCCTGATTCTTATACAATGTTAAAATTAAGTGATATATTTAATGTTACTATAAATGAATTATTATTAGGAGAAAGACAATTAGATAACTCAGTAGAATCATTAGAGAAGACTACTTTGAATATATTAGATCAAAGTAATAAAAAAACAAAAAAAATAAAAAGAATGCTATTAATATTTACTATAATAATCACAGTATTACTATTATCATTTCTATCATATTACTTTATTACGTCTTATAATTCTACAAAAGTATATCTAATAGGCGCTGATAATAATGATGTATATATGAGAAGTGGAGTATTTATAACTACTAAAGAAAAGTATTATTTTAAATTTGGAAGATTATTATCTAATAAAGATATAACTATTGACAATATACAATTTTGTTACAAGAAAAATGGAAAAGAAATTTTAATAGCTGAAGATAAAGATATTGATAATTTAAATATTGGTGATAATTATGGATATTCAGAAAAAATAAAAAGTTCTGATATAAATTTAATAAAATCAAATTCATATCTAAAGATTAAATACAATACAGATAAATTAATGATAATAAAATTAAAATACAAAAGAGATTTTATAAATAATCAGTTATTTAAAAACAAAGAAAAAGATTGGAAAAATTATAAAGAAATAACTTCGGTAAAAAAAGAAATTAAAGAAGAAGAGAAAGAAATTGTTAATGAAGAGCCAAAAGAAGAAAAAAAAATTGAAGAGAATAAGAAGGAAGAAACTACAAAAGCTAAAGAAAATTCTAAGAAAGAAGAACAAAGAAAAGTAGAAGAAGTAAAACCTGTAGTAAAAGAAGTAAAAGAAGATGTTAAACAAGAAGTAAACCAAGCGCCTCCTGTAGAAGAAGAAGTAACTATTGAAAAGATAATAGAAAAAATAAAAGAAAAAGGTACATATAGTTCAGAAGGATATTTTTACGAAACTATAATTGATGGTAATGTCATAACGTATATGTATGAAGATAAATTGAATCAAATTATGTTTTTTGATTCAATAGGTGATTATTGGGATTACTATGAAAGTACCGGAAGATATACATGTGCGGAAATTTTAGACAATGATTTATGTACAAAGCATATTTTTGAAAAAGCTAAAGAACATTTATTTAATTAGATAGAAACTACCTCGTTCTATCTTTTTTGTTTTTATAGTTGATAAAATTAAAATAGAAAGGAGGGAAGAAGATGAAGAGAAAAGTATTAGGATTAGTATTACTAATGGTATTAATGATAGGCATTACTAAAAATGTATATGCTAATGAAAGAGTCTATTATACTACACCAAATGGAATTGAATTGACTCAAAAAGAATACAATTTTTTAAACGGCTTTTTTGGTAAAGGATATGTCGATATTATGACACAAGACCAATATAATGAATATCTAGAAGATGATATATTTAATAAAGAAGTAACTACTGTTAGTTATACTGAACCAGGATTAGCATTACTAAATCCAAATATGCCACGTTCTGATACACATACAACACAGGCAAAGACTGTTCAAATTGGAAAAGTATGTCCACCTAATTATTGTCTTATGAATATTACAAACACTTGGCATGGCAATCCTGCAACTAGAAGTTGGGATAATATTGGTGCATATTTAAGTGGAGTTACTTATTTGTCTCATGTTGCAACTATAGTCTCAACTGATAATTACTCATATTCATTTAATAATTTAAAGACTGCATCTAATGGTGTGGGTAATTCTGTGGATTTGCCAGATAGTGGAAGTAATTTAATTATTACGATGGCCATTAAAGTATCTAAAGGTGGAACTGTATTTGGAAGTTATCAACATGCTATGAATGATACTACTCTAGCAGTAAGTCAAAACTATAATTTTGATATTGTTGGATATGGAAACGTATTTGATTATTATGGCACAGCTATTGGTGTTTATGATGGTATGAATGGTGTAGATATAACTGTATAAAAGTCAGGTAAATATTTGCTTAACTAAAACGCGTGATATACGTAGTAGACAATCTACTACGTTTTTTTTGTAGAAAAAAATATTATATCTAAAAAGATATGCTATAATTAATATAGTGTAGGAGGTTATATGAAGAAAGTAAACTATGGATTTGATATGTCAGATGATCCAATTGGAATGTTTGAAGGTATCGGAATGAACAATGCTTCTGAAGGACCAATTGCTGGAGATTTCTTAGGGGTTGTTAATTTAAAAGGTGAAGATTATTTAATAGGACGTACTACAATTGCTTTTAAAGATGATCCACAATATTTGGGAAAAATTACTGCGAGACGTGCCATTTTAAAAAAATACAATGATGGAAGTGGAATAATTTTCTTAGATATGGATGAAAGTAAAGAAACAAAAGCTATTGAAGAAATATTTTCATCAAAAGAAGTTAGTGAAGAATCATTAAGATCATTAGCAAATCCAGAATATGATAGTGTAATATCTAATAATGAGATTGCAGCTACTTCTATTAAACATGATGTATTTGAAAAGAAAAAAATGACACAAGAATTAGATAGAAAATTAGAAAGTATGGAAGAAGCAAAATATTATTAAAAATAATAAACAAGGATATACTATTTATATCCTTGTTTTATATTGGAATAGATGATAAAATACAAAAAGAAAAGAGGTGGTAATATGTCTTTTGAACTTATTTCTAATTATAAGCCTAGTGGAGATCAACCTAAAGCAATTGAAGAATTAGTAGAAGGTATAAAAAGTGGAAAAAAAGAACAAGTTTTATTAGGTGCTACTGGAACAGGAAAGACATTTACTATTGCTAATGTTATTAAAGAAGTAAATAAACCTACTTTAGTGCTTGCACATAATAAAACACTTGCTGGACAATTATATAGTGAATTAAAAGAATTGTTCCCTAATAATAGAGTAGAATATTTTGTTTCTTATTATGATTACTATCAACCAGAAGCATATGTACCATCTACTGATACTTATATAGAAAAAGATTCATCAATTAATGATGAAATAGATGAATTACGTCATGCTGCAACTTCTGCATTGATTTCTAGACGTGATGTTATTGTAGTAGCTAGTGTATCTTGTATTTATGGTATTGGTGAAGTTGATGAATATAAAAATAAAATGTTAACTTTAACAGTGGGAGAAACTATTTCTAGAAATGTTGTTTTAACTAAATTAGTAGAAATGTTATATGAAAGAAATGATTTAGATTTTAAGAGAGGTACATTTAGAGTTAGAGGAGATGTATTAGAAATAATTCCAGCTTATCAAAGAGCTAGTGGATATCGTATCGAGTTCTTTGGTGATGAAATAGATAGAATAAGTGAGATTGATGCATTAACTGGAGTAGTTAGTAAGAATGTTAAAAATGTTTCTATATTTCCAGCAAGTCACTTTGTGACTAGTGATGAAAATTTAAAAAAAGGGATTGAACGTATAAAAGTAGAATTAGCTGATAGATTAAAATATTTAAAAGAAAATAATAAATTATTAGCAGCTGAACGATTAGAACAAAGAACTAATTATGATATAGAAATGTTAGAAGAAACAGGTTTCTGTAGTGGTGTAGAAAATTATTCAGCACCAATGGCAGGAAGAGCCCCAGGTGAGACTCCAACTACATTAATGGATTTCTTCCCAGATGATTATTTATTAGTTGTAGATGAATCTCATGTTACTCTTCCACAAGTTAGAGGTATGTATAATGGAGATAGATCTAGAAAACAAAATCTAGTAGATTATGGATTTAGATTGCCAAGTGCTTTAGATAATAGACCTTTAAAGTATGATGAATTTGAAAAGAAAATAAATCAAGTAATCTATGTATCAGCAACACCAGGTGACCTTGAGTTAGAACATACTCATGGTAAATTTGTAGAACAAATTATTCGTCCAACAGGACTACTTGATCCAACTATAGAAGTTAGAAAGACTGAAGGTCAAATAGATGACTTAGTAGGTGAGATAAATAATCGTATTTCTAAGAATGAAAGAGTTCTTATTACTACACTTACTATTCGTATGGCTGAAGAATTAACTAATTATTTAAAAGAATTAGATATTAAAGTAGCATATCTTCATACTGAAGTTAAAACATTAGAAAGAATGCAAATAATTCATGATTTAAGAACTGGTAAATATGATTGTGTTGTAGGTATTAACTTATTAAGAGAAGGTATAGATATCCCTGAAGTTAGTTTAATAGCTATTTTAGACGCTGATAAAGAAGGATTCTTAAGAAGTACTAGAAGTTTAATCCAAACAGCTGGACGTTGTGCAAGAAATGCCAATGGTCATGTAATAATGTATGGAGATAAAATAACAGATTCTATGAAAGAAGCAATTGAAGAAACTCAACGTCGTAGAACTATCCAAGAAAAATATAATAAAGAACATGGTATTACTCCAAAAACAATTATTAAAGATATAAGAGAAGTAATTAGTAATACAGATTTAAATAAAGAAACTAAGACTAAGAAATTAACTAAGAAAGAAATAGCTCATAATATAGATGTAATAGAAAAAGAAATGAGAGAAGCTGCAAGAAACTTAGACTTTGAAAGAGCTATGGAATTACGTGATATATTGTTTGAAATGAAGAGTAATTAATATGAAAAAATATAAAAAAATATATATAGAAATAACTAATAATTGTAATTTAAATTGTAGTTTCTGTAGTGAAGTATTGAAACCAAGACGTAATATTACGATAGAGGAATTTGAAAAGGTTTTGGATAAAATAAAAGGATACACAGAGTATATTTATCTTCATGTAAAAGGAGAACCTTTAATACATAAAGATATAATTAAGTTTATTAATAAAGCAGAAGAATATAATTTAAAAGTAAATCTAACTACTAATGGTACTTTATTTGATAAATATGCAAAAGAATTAGGTAAATGTAGTAATCTAAATAAAATAAATTTTTCATTGCATTCAGAGAATAATAAAGATAATTATTTAGAGGATATATTTAATAATGTTAAATATTTATCTAAAGATACCACAGTAATTTATAGATTATGGACTTTAAAGAATAATGAATTAGATGATAATTCACAAAGAATAGTGGATAAAATAAAAAATTATTACAATTTATCCCCAGAAATAGTGGATAAAATCAAAAATGAGAATAATGTAAAAATTTCTTCCACAATTTATGTGGATAAAGATAATGAATTTTCTTGGCCTAGTATTAATAATCACAAATCCTGTGGATATTGTTATGGTCTAAATACTCATATAGCTATCTTAGTAGATGGTACAGTAGTACCATGTTGCTTAGATTCTAATGGAGTAATTAATTTAGGTAATATTTATAAAGATAGTTTAGAAGATATTATTAATAGTGATAGATATCAAAATCTATTAAAATCTTTTAGGGATAGAAAACCATGCGAAGAATTATGTAAGTCTTGTATTTTTAAAGAAAAGTTTTAAAAACTATTTACTATCATTAAAAAAAAACTTATAATATATAAAAAGAGGTAAGGAGTGAGATTATGATTTGTAAAAATTGTGGAGAACAAAATGAAGTAAATTCAAAATTTTGTATTAAGTGTGGAGCAACATTAGAAGAACAAGTAGCAACACCTGTTGAGCCAACACCAGTTCAACCAGTACAACCTACACAACCAGTTAGTACTACAAATGGTGAAGAATCTAAGAAAGATAATAAAGCATTAATTATTATACTTAGTATTGTAGGAGGAATTATTTTATTAGGAATTATTGGTTATTTTACTGTTCAATATCTTATAGGAATGTTTGTTGTTAAAACAGCAAAAACTATAGAAAATGGAGTAAAGAAAGAAATAGTAGAAACTCAATCTAAATATGGTACAGAAGATCAAATGTTCCCAGATTTTAAATATGAAATACCTGCTGAATTAGTACCTGCATCATACAACTCTAAAACATTAGGATTTTTCAAAAATACTGATACAAGTAATCGATGTAATTTAACTTTATGGAATGTTACTTATATTCCAACAGATTCTACTGCTGAAAGTATGATGGCTAGTCATAGTAGTATTGGAACAATAAAAGAATTAAAACCAACTACAACAAAGATCAATGGTAAAGAATGGACTACTTATAGTACAGAACGTTATGGAACTAAATATAATGAATATGGTAGATTCTCTAATGATGGAAAAACATTCTATCTTATTAAATATGCAGATTATAAACCAGCAACTGGTGTATGTGATAAATATTTAAATAAGTTCTTAAAGACAGTAAAAAGCAAATAGAAAAATCTATTTGTTTTTTTATTATTTAATTAAAGAAAATAATTATATTTTTCTTTTTTTGTGGTATAATATGCGAAGAGGTGATACTATGGATAAAATCATCGTAAAAGGTGCAAGAGAAAATAACCTTAAAAATATAGATATTGAATTACCTAAAAATAAGTTGATTGTAATGACAGGTTTATCAGGTTCTGGTAAATCTTCTTTAGCGTTCGATACTATTTATGCTGAAGGACAAAGAAGATATGTTGAAAGTTTATCTGCTTATGCTAGACAATTTCTAGGTGGTACAGAAAAAGCTGATGTTGATTCTATTGAAGGACTTTCTCCAGCTATATCCATAGATCAAAAAACAACAAACAATAATCCAAGATCTACTGTTGGAACTGTTACTGAAATATATGACTATTTAAGATTAGTTTTTGCTCGTTGTGGAGTTCCATACTGTCCTAATCATAATATTCCAATAACTAGTCAAAGTGTAGAAGAAATGACTAATAAAATTATGGAATATCCTATAGGTACTAAAATGGTTATTATGTCACCTGTAGTACATGGAGAGAAAGGAACTCATAAAGAAATATTAGATGATTTAAGAAAAGAAGGATATGTAAGAGTTAGAATTAATGGAGAAATGTTAGATTTATCTGAAGAAATAACTCTTGATAAAAATAAAAAAGATAAAATAGATGTAGTTATAGATAGAATTGTATTAAAAGAAGAATCAAGAAGTAGATTATTTGAATCGATTGAACAAGCAACTAAATTATCTCATGGTAAAGTGGTTATAGAAATATTAGGGGATAATGTAAAAGAATTAGTTTTTTCAGAACAATTTGCTTGTCCACACTGTGAATTTTCTCTTCCTGAACTTGAACCTAGAATGTTTAGTTTTAATGCCCCATATGGAGCATGCCCTGAATGTAAAGGTTTAGGTATGAAACAACAGATAGATGTTGAAAGACTTATTCCGGATGAGAATAAATCATTAAGAGATGGATGTATTAAAACACTTACAGATGATCCAGAAGCAATAGAGTTTATGGAATTAGAATGTTTATGTAAACACTATAAAATAGATATGTCAACTCCTTGGAAAAAACTATCTAAAAAAGCAAAAGAATTAATACTTTATGGTAGTGATGAGGCAATAAGAATTAAGTATTCTACTCGTGGGGGTATTAATAGAGATAAGAAAGATTTCTATGAAGGAATTGTTAATAGATTAGAAAGACGTCATATGGATACTACATCAACTTGGATTAGAGAATGGTTAGATAACTATATGGTAGAACACACTTGTGATACATGTCATGGAGCTAGACTTAATGATTTAGTATTATCTGTTAAATTAGGTGGGAAAAATATATCTGAAGTTACTGATTTGTCTATAAAAGAATTAATTAAATTCTTTGAAAACTTAAAATTATCTAAAGAAAAAGAAGAAATATCTAAATTAGTATTAAAAGAGATATTAGATAGATTACATTTCTTAGATAATGTTGGATTAAGTTATTTAACTTTATCAAGAAGTGCGGGTACACTATCAGGTGGTGAAGCCCAAAGAATTAGATTAGCTACTCAAATAGGATCTCGTTTAAGTGGAGTTTTATATGTATTAGATGAACCTAGTATTGGACTTCACCAAAAAGATAATGAAAGATTAATAAATTCATTATTAGAGATGAGAGACTTAGGTAATACTTTAATTGTAGTAGAACATGATACGGATACAATGTTAGCTAGTGACTATTTAGTTGATATAGGTCCAGGAGCTGGAGATGCTGGAGGACGTGTTGTAGCTTGTGGTACTCCAGAAGAAGTAATGAAAAATGAAAATAGTATTACAGGCAAGTATTTAAGTGGAAAATTATGTATTGAAGTTCCAAAAACTAGAAGAAAAGGAATAAAAAAATCTTTAAAAATTAAAGGTGCTAGAGAAAATAATCTTAAAAATATAGATGTAGATATACCATTAGGTACGTTTACTTGTGTAACAGGAGTAAGTGGCAGTGGTAAATCATCTTTAGTAAATGAAATACTTGTCAAAGCAATTTCTCAAAAATTATATGATAGTAAAGATAAACCAGGTAAACATGATAAGATTTTAGGTATGGAAAATATTGATAAGATAGTTGCAATAAGTCAAAACCCAATAGGAAGAACTCCAAGAAGTAATCCAGCTACATATACAGGGGTATTTGATGATATACGTGAACTATTCACAACAACAAAAGAAGCTAAAATTCATGGATTTGAGAAAAATAGATTTTCATTTAATGTAAAAGGTGGAAGATGTGAGGCTTGCCGAGGAGACGGAGTTAAGAAAATAGAAATGCATTTCTTACCTGATGTATATGTTCCATGTGAAGTTTGTCATGGTACTAGGTATAATTCTGATACATTAAAAATAAAATATAAAGACAAAAATATTGCGGATGTTTTAGATATGCGAGTAACAGAAGCATTAAAATTCTTTGAAAATGTTCCTAAAATAAAAAGAAAACTACAAGTTATAGAAGATGTAGGACTTGGTTATATTAAATTAGGACAAAGTGCACCTACATTATCAGGTGGAGAAGCAGAACGTGTTAAACTTGCTAAAGAATTACAAAAATTATCTACAGGAAAAACATTATTTGTGTTAGACGAACCAACTACAGGTCTTCATACTGATGATATCAAGCGCTTACTTGCAATTTTACAAAAAATAGTAGATAATAAAAATACAGTAATCGTTATAGAACATAATCTAGATGTTATAAAAACAGCTGATTACATAATTGATTTAGGACCTGATGGAGGAGATTTAGGTGGAACTATAGTAGCTTGTGGTACACCAGAAGAAATATCTAAAGTAAAGGGATCTTATACAGGAGAATTCCTAAAGAAAATATTATAATATGAAAGGATAAAGAAATATGAATAGTACTTTATTAGATTTAGGTTTTATTAAAATAAAGTGGTACTCTTTCTTTATTTTTTTGGGTATAATAGTAGCTTTTATTTTAATAAAAAGAGAAGCAAATAAAAAAAATTTGAAAAATGATGATTTAATAAATTTATTATTCTATGGAATAATTATTGGAATATTAGGCGCAAGAATTTACTATGTATTATTTAATATTAGTTATTATCTTGCTAATCCAATAGAAATAATTGAAGTATGGAATGGTGGTTTAGCAATTCATGGTGGAGTAATTGCTACATTAATATTTTTAATAATATATACAAGAAAGAAAAAAATGAATTTATTACTTTTATTAGATATCTTAGTAGTAGGAGTAATAATAGCTCAAAGTATTGGAAGATGGGGTAATTTCTTTAATGGAGAGGCTTATGGACGAATAGTAAGTTTAAGTTTTCTTAAAGGATTACATATACCTAAATTTATAATAGATGGAATGTTTATAGATGGATTTTATAGAGAACCAACATTCTTATATGAATCAGTTTTCTCTTTTATAGGATTTATAGTATTATTAATAGTAAGAAATATAAAGAAATTAAAAGTAGGAGTACTTACTGGAATATATTTCTTATGGTATGGAATAGAAAGATTTATAATAGAAATATTTAGAAGTGATTCATTAATGTTGGGAAGTTTCAAAATAGCGATGATTGTTTCAATAATATTTTGTATAATAGGAATATATATAATTTTTAAGAATATAAAAAGTAATAAACTATATAAGGAGGCAACTATATTCTTAAAAGATTAGGAGGAAGTATGTATAAAAAAGTAGTAGTAATGGGTGGAGGAACTGGAATGAGTTTTCTTCTTAGAGGATTAAAAAACTTTCCAGTAGATATAACTGCGGTTATCACTGTTTCTGATAATGGTAGATCCACAGGTAAATTAAGAAAAGAGTTTCATACACCTGCAGTAGGTGATATTAGAAAAGTAATTACTAATTTATCTTCAATAGATGAACCAATAAAAGAAATGATGTCATATCGTTTTAAAACGCATTCTGATTTAGATGGACATGCTGTTGGTAACTTAATATTAACTGCGATGATGGATATTACTGGAAGCTTA
>Ga0247611_10008672_pt1 | contig 12458 bp, 5 predicted proteins | sample 177DNAGHGhighgp2_FD_192422 | JGI IMG/M metagenome (GOLD analysis project Ga0247611, IMG submission 192422) | Sheep rumen microbial communities from Palmerston North, Manawatu-Wanganui, New Zealand - 1770 DNA GHGhigh gp2 | ecosystem: Host-associated > Mammals > Digestive system > Stomach > Rumen ... | reverse complement strand
TGAAACTGCGACGGGCCGGCTCAATGGTGTCGAAATAGTTGCGCGTCTGGTCGCCAAATGGGAGATTCACATCGTTGAAAGGCCAGAGAGTGCCGTAGGTGAAGTCGCAGCCCAGCCCGAGCGAGTCGGCTGTCCGTTTGGCGAAAGCCACATGTGCTGCCCATTCATCCGACAGGAAGTCGGGATGGGGCGCGAGCGAGTCCAGCCCCATGGGGTAAATCCAGGCAATCTCCACCCCGCCGAAACCGTGGTCGGCCAGCCATACCAACTGGTCGCGGATGTCGCGGTCGTCCAGTTGTCCTGCAAACCACCACCAACGGGTATACGGCTTGCATGAAGGATAGAGCGAAGCCTCATCGGCAGAGGGTGCAGCCTGCTGGCAGCCAGCCAGCAGAACGGCAAGGGCGATGGAGAAGATGAGTTTTTTCATGGTGTTGATGTTTTTTTGATGAGTCAACCCGTTGTTTATCTTAAATAATCTTGGTTGCATAGTATTCTTCTTAGCAAGTTGATGAAATTAGTTCTAAAACCTTCATTTTGGTGATACTCCTTATATAGCGACATATCGCCTTTGCGCTTTTGTCGCACAATGCGGTCCGTAATGTTGTTGAAGATGGTTTCAACCGCCTGCTGGTCGGGATTCCCGACTACTAAGCTGTAGTCTTCATCCTCCACAATGGCTTTAGCAATACTGATGAGTTTTGACCTCTGGTCATCCGGTGTGGCATTCCACCCTTTAAACCATCGCTCGTTGAAGTCGTGTAGTATAGTATCCAGTGTTTCTTTTGGCTCATCCTCCATGTTTCCTGCATTGACCATCACCGCTTTGTTGGGGTCGACTATGCTTTCGCCAGCATCCAGTTGGATGGTCTCGTTGAGGGAGGTACGTCGTAATCCGTATGTGTTCAGGTCAACCGAGTCAAGCAGGTCCTTCAATTCGTTGTTGGCGGCATTGGGAATCACCAGTTGCGGTATTAGAAAGCGCAGAAACCAGAATAGCTTCTCCCAGTCCTTCACCTCAAAGTTCATGATGGCGGCAGCGCGTGAATAGACCTTTACAAACTGCTTGCATTTCATCTTGAAGTCGGCCTTGCCATTTTCGCCCCACTCTGTTTCATTGTTGAATCGGTCGGCTGTAGTGTCAATAATGGGTGCCCACTGGTCGGCTTCCGCACCGTGGATGTATAGGTTGATGAAGGTGTCCACATCCTCCATTTCAAACACGTCAAAGCCGAGCAATGTTGTCTTCAATTCATGCAAAATATTGATATCTGTGGCTTCCGACAATGTGGTTGAAGTATAGAATGGATCGAAAGCGTTCTTGATATCGTCGGTGGTGTTGTAGAAGTCAAGCACAAACAGGTCTTCACTCAACTTTCCCAGCTCTGGAGCCGCCCGGTTCAGTCGCGACAATGCCTGCACAGCAAGCACCCCATCCAACGGCTTGTCAACATACATGGCGCATAGCTTAGGTTGGTCAAACCCTGTCAGGTACTTGTTGGCAACCACTAATATGCGGTAGTCGTCGGTGTCAAACATTTCGGCAGTCTTTGTTTCCGGGAATCCGTTCAACCCTGCCTCTGTATAAATCCTATTGTTGTAGAGAAAACTTTCGGCAGCCTTTGGAATCTCATCGTCTCCGTACTCCTCGTAGGTAGTCAATCGTTTCTCCCCCGAAAAAGCTATCAATGCCTTGTACGGCATCTGTTTCTCTTCCATTAGCTCCCTCAACACTAAATAGTAGCGTATGGCACATTCGATGTCCTTAGTCACCACCATGGCTTTTGCTTTGCCTTTCAGCTTGTGGTTGCGGAATATCTTGGCATCGAAGTGGTCAAGCATCACCTCCGCTTTGGCCGCTATGGTCTTGGGATTGCGTTCCACAGTGCGGCGCAACAGCTTCTGCGCTTTCTCGTTGTTATATTCGGGATTGTCCTCAATACTTTTGGTCAGCTCGTAGTAGCTGCGATAGGTGGTATAGTTGGTCAGCACGTCAAGGATAAAGCCCTCCTCTATAGCCTGCTTCATGCTATAGAGGTGGAAAGGATGAAAATGTCCCTCGGCATCTTTGCTTCCAAAACGTTCCCGAGTCTCTTTTTTCGGTGTGGCGGTAAAAGCGAAATACGAGCAGTTGCTGCTCATCTTCCGGTCGCGTATCAGTTTCTCCAGCAGAGCGTCCGTGTCGCTCCCCTCACTTTCCAAACCTTTTTGCACGGTGGCATTGAGCTTGTCGGCGGCAATGCCCGACTGCGAGCTGTGAGCCTCGTCTATAATGATGGCGAAGTTGTGGTCACTCACGTCGCTGATGCTGTCGCAGATATAGGGGAATTTCTGTATGGTGGTGATGATGATACGTTTGCCTTGTTCTATGGCGGACTTCAGCTCTCGTGAACTATCCGCATGTGCCACCGTCTTTTGGCTTTGGCCGAAGGCTTTGATGTTGTCTGTAATCTGTTTGTCGAGCAGACGGCGGTCGGTCACTACGATTACCGAGTCGAAGAGCACCTTGTCCAATGCTCTGGCGCGCACAGCATCCATCGTCGTCGGACAGGTCTTGAGCAGTTTGTATGCCAGCCAAGTCAGCGAGTTCGACTTGCCCGAGCCCGCCGAGTGCTGTATCAGATAGGTCTTTCCGATGCCCACGCCGGACACGTCCTTCTCCAGTTGTGTCACCACATCCAACTGGTGGTAGCGGGGGAAAATCAATTTCTTGGCATTCTTCATCAGGTGGGGCACCTTCTTCTGTGTCTTTGCCTCGCCGTAGTCAAGCAGCACATAGTTCATGATGATGTCGGCTACCGTGTCCCGCTGCAGAATCTGTTCCCACATGTAGGCGGTCTTGTAGCCTCCGTTCTCGTTCACAGGGTTGCCTGCTCCCTGGCCATTGGCTAACCCTTTGTTGAAAGGCATAAAGTAGGTCTTGTCAAGGTTGAGGCGGGTGGTGAAATACACCTCGTCCTTGTCCATCGTGAAGTGCGCCAAGCAGCGGCCAAAACTAAGTAATGGGTCTTTAGGATTCCTGTCTTCTTTGTATTGTTTCTGACCGTTGTACTTGGCAGTTTGGTGTGTCCAAGGGTTTTTCAGTTCGAAAGTAAAGAGCGGAATGCCGTTAACGAACAGCACCATATCAAGCTCGTCTTCGGGGTGTAGCATCGAGAAGGTCTGCTGGCGGGTAATCGAGAACTGGTTCTGTGCATATTTGGCTTTCGACAGGTCGCTGTCCGCAGCCGAGGGCTTGGGGTAGAACAGCGACAGTTTCATCGCTTGCAGCTCCACAGGATGACGCAACACATGTATCACGCCAAAAGTAGTGATGTCCTTTGCAATCTTGTGCGACACATCGCCTATCAAGTCCGCCCCCACATATTTGTTCAGTTCCTCTTGTTGTGTTGCTTTCAGAAACGACCACAGCCGCCGCAGGTCTAAAGCCAGCCGCTTGTCAAAGTCCTTCGGATGCCCCCAAAAGTATTGTCCTTCGCCAGGCACTTGCGCATCAATATCGGTTAAGCCCAAAGCCTGACGCTCTTCAATGGTACTGCCCACCAGTGCCCGCTCTATCAAGGCCTCAAAAGCCTGCTCGTTGGTCTTGCTTGTGTTCATGGTCTGTTCCTTTTTATTATTTCCACCCTTTGATCCTTCGGTGACCCTTCTTCGGTGTCTCGTCGATAATGTTCATTTGGAAATAAATGAAAAATGTTTTTACTTTATGGAACTCATATCTAATTCCCTTCTTTCTTTTTTTAATGCATTCAATGTCTCTGATAAGTCTTCAATATCAGATTTATGAAAATTATTTCTATTGCATTGCTTTTTGAAACATCTTTCTCTAAATTGTATTGGTATGTTTCGAATATCAATGCTTTTATTTTTAAAATGAGAATAAATAAATGGAATACCTGCAACAATAAGGCCACTAATATAGGTAATAGGTTCCATGAATTCCCAATTGTAAATAAAGAATATTTTATAACATAGCACCAAAATATACAAAATATATCCCCCAATAATTAACCATATGAAAAGACGCTTTTTCTTATCGCAGATAGAGTTTATTTGGTTTAGTATTGTCTGTTTGTCCTTTAATTGTGCTTCACAAAAAGTAATTCTATCTTCAATTCTTTCGATTTTCTCTTTTTTACGTTCTTCTCTAAACTCACTAACAAGTTGTTTGAGTTCTTCTTCTTTTTTTGCTACAAGTTGACTAGAATACTCCTCTTGTTCTTGTATTTTTCTTTGAGACTCATGTTCAAGGTCTTCCAGCTTTTTTTTATATTCGGATTCTATTTTGTCCTTTGCAAATTGCTTAGCATACTCTCTGTTCTGTTTTTTTCCAGGTTCATTCAGTTCTATTAATGCAGATACGATGTCCTCTTGTTTCTTGAAGTCTTCAGTAATTTCACTGATTCCAGCAAGTATTTCCTGTAGTTCTTCTGGGGTTTTTGATACATTCTCTTGAGGAATTGACAAAAAACTGACAAAGCTCTTATAGTCATTATTACTTCTTGAGAAATATTTTAGTAGTAAGGCAAGCCATTGGCTTGGGAGCATAGTAATGGGCTGGTGATTATCAGAATGTTTTAAATCCCAATCCTGCAATTTTTTATCTGATGTCAGAAAGTAATATTTTGTATCGCGAACATTTCCATCGCAACCATTACGTGACTTTTCAATCCATATGATGTTCTTAGCATCATTGTCAATTAGTATCTTGTTTTTGTCGTTTTTGAATAACTGTATTTCATCAGAATAAGATTCGATTTTCTTATCATCTTTTTCGTTGAATTTTTGTTTAAAATCTTCTTCGATTCTGAATTTTTTCAATAAAGCATCGAATTCTTCTTTAATATGGATTCGGAATGCTTCAAATCCGTACGTTTTGCGATTTCTTCTCCATTCATGATAATATTGATATATTGTATATCCACCAGTATATCTAAAAAGGATAGGATTTATTGAACCGTATGGACTTGTTCTTTTCAGTTGATTAATATGGAAATCAATGCTATCAAAAAACTCTTTCCTTGTTATTGAGCTGATAAATAGTTTTTGTCCGCTATCAATGCATCGTTGAAACAGATTTTCAGCTCGGGTCTTTCTCAGTTGGCCATTAATACCGAGAGCTCTAAAAATAAGGGCATTATCCAGATAGAGTATTTTGTTTTTTAGAGCTGACACAATATCTTGAGGGTCAATGCTGTTGAATGCAGATGCATATTCGATACAGTAGTTTATCAATACATAAAGAGCCTTATCCTTGCCAGGATCATCATATGACAAAAACTTGTTAATTACCTCTATTTCTTCATCGTTAAAAGAACTGGTGTCTGGTATGGAGGATATCCCTTTCTCTTTCCTCTCTAGTAGCTGATTAAAAGCTGCCATATTAGTATTGAGTAGCATATAGAGGTAATCGTAAAGTAATTTTTTTAGTTGGGCACTATCAATATCGGGGTTATTAGCAATATAGTCTTCAATAGCGCTATCAATATTAAATTGGTTTGTCCCCTTAAGTTTCTCAAATCGGTTGGTTGGTAAATAGTATTGATTATCTTGTTTTTTCTTCCCATAGATTATTTCGTAGTACCTTTCTTGGCCAATGATTTCCAACAACTCTTTTTCTTGAAAAACCAATTCGTAGTCTTCCTGCAATTTAGTTACTATCTTATCAATTTTACACGGTTGATTGTCTGTATTTACCAGAACAGCATCCACAAAGGCCCTTTTAACACTTTTAGATGTACGAGAAGACTGGTCTTCTGCGTATATCATTGCAGCAGTTCTTGTGATTGTTTGAATTTTGTAAGACATGTTATGTGTTTTTATTTTTCATTATTATTAATCAATACTAGATAGTACCAGATACTTTGATTTTACCTGTTATAAAATCACTTATAATAATTTGTTTACGTTCTTGGAGGAGGAAGAGTCGTTTTTTGCAATTTTCAATAATTGCCTCGATTGGTTTGATGTGTTCTTCAATGTCATTTACAATTGATGCTTGTTCATCATAAGGTGGATATGGAACATGCAATCCTCCCATGAAATCAATTGACACTCGTGGCATTTTTGAACCATAAGTAGAACTATTAATTACATCAGTTAGATGCTGTGATAATAGAAGCATTTGAAAGTATTTGCCTGTAATATTTTTTCGAGGTCGAAATACAAAGAAATCACCAATGGCATTACCACGTTCATTTGCTAAATAGACTTTCTTTAGATATGGACGTAATTTTCCATATAAGACATCTCCTTTTGTGAATTCAATACCATTCCCTTCAAAAATAGAATTACTCTCTATATATTTCCCAGTCCCACTCTCTATGTTTTCAAGACCTATTTTATTGATGTTGCAAGAAGGAGTTGTTATTTGGGTTGCCATATATTTTATTTTTTTCACTTCCCAGTGGGCGGGGATGTTGCCGAGCCAGGGGATTCCGGAGGGTTTCATTTTGGCGGTGGGGTCGAGGCCTTTGGTGACGGCGTTGTTGATGATGATTTGCTTGCGTTCGTTCAATAATTCTATCATCTTTTGCTGCTGCGCAATCGCCGCATCTATCTTTGATGTGACTTTATCAAGATAGGCTACAATGGCATTTTGTTCTTCGATGGGCGGAACTAAAGAAACTATATTTCCAAATTGTGGTGTGTATAGTCTATTAAAACCAGAACCTATTCCTTTTGAAGCATTGGCCCATTGGGCAATATACAGGTCAGTCTTAAAGAGATATGAATAGTATTTTATGTTGGCGTTGGAATATATTAAGTTGAATACACTATAGTCAGGAGACACACAACCTTCTACGGAACTATCTTGAAACATTCCGTTCCAAGCTTGTAGTCGGTTTTCTAATAGTTGCCCTATATGGAGAACTTTATAATTTCGGATGTCTTCGGCACTACTTTCTTTGTCTGTGTTCTGATCATAAGGAATGATACCTTTGGATTTGCTAAAAGACAATAATTTATATTCCCCAAAGACATTTCTTTCGTCACTTTCACTAAATAGGTATTTGTTTTTAATCAACTCCCAGTGTCTCGGAATCTCTCCGAGCCACTCCACGCCGCTGTCTTTATATTCGCTGTACCGTTCCATGTCTATAGGCCTATTTCGTTTGTATCACTTGCCAATGGCCACCTTTGGCTCCTCCTATACGCTGTATGATGCCGTCGGTGCGCAGTTGGCGGATTATCTTTTTTACCCCACTCTCTGATAGCCCTGTGATGTCTTGTAGTTCGTTGATGGTGACGGAAGGGTTCTGTCTCATAGCGTCAACAATTATCTGGTTACTTTTCTGGTTACTTTTCTGGTTACTTTTGCTCATCTCTTCCAATGCTTCTTTCAGGCAGCGGAGCATAAACGTGATGAACGGTGTGCTGTTTGCCGTACTGTCGCTTTGGGCTATGGCTGCGTAGTAGTCTTGTTGGTGCTCTTTAACAATGGTTTCAACCGGAATCCATGCAAAGATGGGCTTCCATCGCATCAGCAATAGGGTCTGCCACATTCGCCCCAAGCGTCCATTTCCGTCGGCAAAGGGGTGGATGAACTCAAATTCGTAGTGAAACACACAAGAGCTGATAAGCGGATGCACTTTTGTTGTTTTGACCCAGTCAAACAGATCTGCAATCAGTATCGGTACACGCCCGGCAGGGGGAGCCAGATGCACACATCTCTCTCCGTCGAACACACCAACCCCTCCTTGGCGATACTTGCCATTCTCGTTTACAAGGTCTGCCATCATTAGTTTGTGGGCTTTCAAGAGATCTTTTGCTTTGAAGGGGTCCAGCTCAAACAATAGTTCGTATGCATCGATGGCATTCTTCACCTCCTGTATCTCGTTGGGTGGCCCCAACACACGTTTGCCGTCAACGATGGCAGTCACCTGTTCTATGGTCATGGAGTTGTTTTCGATGGCCAGCGACGACTGAATGGTCTTGATGCGGTTCTTCTTGCGAAGCTGCGGTGTGGGCAGTTGAGCGGCTGTCGCACTAAGATGGCCTACCACCTCGGCAATGTCAGCCACAAGTGACGTGATTTCGTCTGTCACCGTGAAGGGCGGAATATATGTGGGTTCGGTTTTCTTTGCCATAATGCTATACGGTTTCAAACAATGATTGGATAAACCCTTGGCTTTGGCGGTCGAGTTCGAGGATGTCGCGCTCGTTTTCTTCGAGGGTGCGCAGGGGTGTCGGCTTGTAGAAGTATTTGTTGAATGAGATTTCGCAGCCAATCTTAGTAGGGGGCAGGTTGATCCACGCATCCGCCACATAGGGGCGTACCTCGCGGAGGAAGTACTGGTAGATGTCCTCCTTGACGGGAATCTTCTCGGTGTCGCGCAGGTCGCTGTCGGTTTCGTACTCTACCCACATGCCTTTCTTCACAGGGTAGAAACCGTAGTCGCCCAGCCGTTCCCGTGCGATGCCATACACTTCGGTCAGTTCTTCAATCTCTTTGCTTGTGGCTTTGTGCTCTTTCTTCACCACCGGGGCGGCGTCGGGGTCGGGCTCCGACATGGCGCGGGCGATGGCCTTGATGGTGGCTGCCTGGATGTCGAGTTTCTGCTGCTTGGCGGCATTGGACAAGAGGTCGTAAAAGATGTTGTAGTCCATATAGACCTCGGTGCCGACAGCCCGCAACAGGCTTTGTGCTGCCTGTTTCAGCGCCTGCCGGGCATTCCAGTCCTTGACTGAGATGAGCTTTGCCAGCTTCTTGTCGGTCAGCTTGATGTCGTTGTCGTTCAGATACTCCTTGATGGCGGGCAGCTCGCTGTCCAAGCCTTTGAAGACCCGCTCTCCGTAGGTTTGGTAGAGCCATCGCGATAGCTCCGCCTCGCCTTTGTCAAACAGCAGTTCGTCGACCTTCAGCGCGTTCATCTGGCAGCGCAGCCGCAGGGGTCGCTCGATGGTGACATTGTAGTAGCGGAAGTCGTCGCCGTCGAATATCTTGGAAGCTATCTTATCGTTCTCCACCTCAACGAAATCCATGTAGGTCTTCACAATGAGGTCACGGTATTCGGGGGTGATGGTGCAGTTGCGCGAGCCTTGGTTCTTGCGCAGTTTCTCGAATGCCCGTGAGGCATCGATAAGCTGCACCTTGTCTTGGCGGGTGGTGGGTTTCTTGTTGGTGAGCAGCCACACGTAGGTGGTGATGCCGGTGTTGTAGAAGATATTGTTGGGCAGCTGTACGATGGCATCGACCAGGTCGTTCTCCACCACATAGCGACGGATGTTGCTCTCGCCACTGCCGGCATCGCCGGTGAAGAGCGACGAGCCGTTGTGGATGGAGGCCACACGGCTGCCCTGCGGCTGTTGGTCGAGAGGTTTCATTTTGTCAATCTCTTCGAGCATGAAGAGCAGCTGGCCGTCGGAGGTGCGGGGGGTGCAGTCGAGCACCTCCTCGTCGCCCGCGTAGTTGGTCAGCGGCAGCTCAAAGCGCGAGTCGAGCAGGGTCTTCTCATGGTATATCTTCTCCTTGTCGGTCTTCCACGACTTGCCATAGGGAGGATTGGTGAGCTGGAATCCAAAGGATTGCCCGCGGAAGTGGTCATCGGTGATGGTGTTGCCGCGATACATTCCGTCGGGGTCGACGCCCTTGATGATAAGGTCGGACTTGCAGATGGCGTAGGTCTCGGGGTTGATTTCTGTGCCCGAAAGCAGGATGGCGTTGCTGCGCACCCCAAGGTCGAGTAGGTACTCGCGCCCTTCGGTGAGCATGCCCCCGCTGCCCTCGGCGGGATCGTGCAGGGTGATGACTTTGGGCAGATTGTCTTTGACAGGGTAGAAGACCAGATGTGCCAGCAGCGAGATGGCATCGCGCGGGGTGAAGTGCTCGCCCGCCTCCTCGTTGTTCTCCTCGTTGAAGCGGCGCAATAATTCCTCAAATATTGTGCCCATGTCGATATTGGTCAGGGCGGGCAGCGGAAGTCCGTCGGGGTCGCGGACTTCCTTGTCAGTGAGGTTGATGTGCGGGTCGGTTATTTTCTCTATCATCGAAAGCAGACGGTCGTTGTCGGCCAGCTTGCGGGCTTTGGAGTAATACTCAAAATTGCGCAACACGTCACGCACGTTTTCGCTATAGCCGTTGAGGTACTCGACGAAATTGTCGTAGAGCAGGTCGTTGTTGTCCGAAGCCTGCGACTTCAACCGGTTGAGCGTCCATTTGCTGGTATTGAAATAACTGAGGCCGGTGATGTCCTTCAGTACTCCCTCGTCTATGTTGTCGATGCCGTTCTCTCTGATTTCCTCCTCCACCTCTTGCTTGGTGGGTTCAAGCAGTGCGTCCAAACGACGCAACACCACCATAGGGAGGATAACGTCGCGATATTGCCCCCGCAGAAAGACATCGCGCAACACATCGTCAGCTATTGACCAGATAATAGATACTATTTGAGAATGGGCAGTATCCATAAGAGTTTAATATAGTTATTAAAGTAACGAATAAACAATTCAATTATTGTGTGTTTGAACCTGATAGAAAAAAAGTATCGTACAGGATGACGTGAATTTTGGAGAAGTGAGGGTGCCTATCGGGCGCGGAGGCTGATGGCGAAGCCGCCGCAGGGGGCCATGCGGAGTTTCAGCTTGCTTTTGGCTGTCACCTTCTTGGTGGTGATGGTGTAGGACTTGGGGTTGTAGCCCTCGCCCGTCAAGCCCGAGGCATCCTTGCCGTCTGTATAAATAATGGCATCGTATGTCACGCCGGGTTTCAGAAAGTCCAGCTTCACAGTCACCTCGCGGGCGTTCTCGTCGGTCACGCCGCCCACATACCACACATCGCGTGCCTTGGCACCCTTCAGGTCGGCAGCCGTGGCCTCTGCAGGCAGGGCATAGACGTAGCGCGTCACGCTGGACAGCATATCCTTCTTTCCGTCGTCCAGTTGGCCCACGCCCTCAGCGGCCTTGTTGAGGGTGGTCACCTTCGGGTGGCGTGCCGTGACGATATAAGCTCCCGGTTCTGCCATCAGGTAGAGACTCGTGTCCCAGTCCACAGCCACATCCTTGATAAACTGGAACGCATCCATATAAGGCTCGTAATGCTCCGGGAAGTCAGCAGCCATCTGCAAGGGGGAATAGAATGTAACGTACAATCCCAGCTGGTTGCAAATAGTATGTTTCATCTGGTTGCCTTTGCCCCATGAGATGATGTTGCCCATATCCGTCTCGAAGATGCCTGGCGTGTAGTCCATCGGACCTCCCTGCAGACGGGTGAAGGGCAGTATAGTGGTGTGGCCGGGACGAATGCCGCCGCGGAACTCGGTGCCGAGGGCGCTCTCGTTGCCTATCATGTTGGGCCAGGTGCGGCACAGGCCGGTGGGACGCACCGCCTCGTGGGCGTTCACCATAATATGATGTTTGGCCGCCTCCGTAACGGCATAATGGTAGTGGTTGATGGTGGGCTGGCTGTAGTGATAGTCTCCGTAAGGGATGATTTTGCCCACGTAACCGCTCTTGACGGCGTTGTAGCCGTATTGGTTCATGAGCTTGTAGGCCTTCTCCATCCAACGCTCGTAATTGACGGTGGAAGAGGATGTTTCGTGGTGCATGATAAGGCGGATGCCCTTCTCGTGGGCATATTTGTTCAGGGCCGGGAGGTCAAAGTCCGGGTAAGGGGTTATAAAATCGAAGACAAAGTCTTTCTGATGGCCGTACCAGTCTTCCCAGCCTTCGTTCCAGCCTTCGATGAGGATGCCGTCAAAGCCGTTTTGGGCGGCAAAGTCAATGTAGCGGCGCACGTTCTCGTTGTTGGCGCCGTGGCGGCCGTGGGGCTTGGAATGCTTGTAATCCGTCACGCCCAGCTGCACGGAAGGATACTCGTCCGTATAGCTCCACTCGCTCTTGCCGGTAATCATTTCCCACCACACGCCCATGTACTTGACGGGGTGAATCCAGGAAACGTCCTCCAAGGCGCAAGGGTCGTTCAGGTTCAGAATCAGGCGGGAGGCCAGCACGTCCGTGGCGCTCTCGCATACCATGACGCTGCGCCAAGGCGTCTTGCAAGGGGCCTGCATGCGGCCTTTGACACCCTCGGCATCCGGGGTGAGGTGGGTGGTAAACACGAAGTTCTTATCATCCAGGTCCAGGTTGGTGGTGGGATAATTGAGCACCGCCGCCTCATGGATGTTGATATAGAGCCCCTCGGCCGATTTCATCTGCAAGGCCGTCTGGACGCCGGTAGGAGAAAAGGGCGTAAAGGGCCAGCCGCCCCGCTTGTGGGGAGCGTCCGACAGGGCCCGAATCTCGGAGAGCTTGGATTCCGTGGGATTGAACTCCTGGGTGGAGTAGTCTCCGGGAATCCACCAGGCGGTGTGGTCTCCCGTCATGGCAAACTCCGTGAGCTCTTCCTTGATATTGAAATAGGTAAGCTTGTTCTCCAGCGGGAACTCATAACGGAAGCCCAGGCCGTCGTCATATACGCGGAAACGGATGTTCATGTTTACGCCGTCTTCCCGTCCCAGGCA